>Ga0207690_10000036_pt1 | contig 143853 bp, 154 predicted proteins | sample KBSC23metaG_FD_184315 | JGI IMG/M metagenome (GOLD analysis project Ga0207690, IMG submission 184315) | Corn rhizosphere microbial communities from Kellogg Biological Station, Michigan, USA - KBS C2-3 metaG (SPAdes) (version 2) | ecosystem: Host-associated > Plants > Roots > Rhizosphere >...
CGAACTCTTGTCGTTCTTTGCCGCGGGATTGGTGACGTCGTTCGCGCCGATCACATAGGCGACGTCGGTCTGGGCGAACTCGCTGTTGATGTCCTCCAGCTCGAACACCTCGTCATAGGGTACGTTCGCCTCTGCGAGCAGGACATTCATGTGTCCCGGCATGCGGCCGGCGACGGGGTGGATCGCATATTTGACGGCGACGCCCTTGGCCTTGAGCAGGTCGGCCATCTCGCGGACCGCATGCTGCGCCTGGGCGACCGCCATCCCGTAGCCGGGCACGATGATGACCTGTTCGGCCTGCGCCATCAGGAAGGCCGCGTCCTCGGCGGAGCCGCGCTTGTACGGCCGGTCGATCGCCGCTGCGTCTCCCCCGCTCGCAACCGCGCCGAACCCTCCCGCAATCACCGAAATGAAGCTGCGGTTCATCGCGCGACACATGATGTAAGAAAGGATGGCGCCCGAGCTTCCGACCAACGCGCCGGTGATGACCATCGCGGTGTTGTGGAGCGTGAACCCCATCGCCGCCGCGGCCCATCCCGAATAGCTGTTCAGCATCGAGATCACGACCGGCATGTCCGCGCCGCCGATCGGGATGATCAGGAGGAAGCCGATGGCGAAGCTCAGCCCCATGACCGTGAAGAAGACCCAAGGCGACTGGTCTTGGGTGAAGTAAGCGATGAGGATCAGGATGGCGGCGAGCGTGCCGAGATTGATCACGTGCCGCAGTGGCAGCAGGATCGGCTTGCCTGACATGTTGCCGTTGAGCTTGAGGAAGGCGATCACCGAACCCGAGAAGGTGATCGCGCCGATCGCGACGCCGAGGCCCATTTCCACACGGCTCACGCGTGCGATGCCCGTGAAGCAGCAACCGCTCGTCAAACTGGAATGAAAATAAGGAATCTGCGCAGTAATTCCGAATGCCTCTGGATTGAGATAGGCGGCTGCGCCGACCAGCACGGCCGCCATCCCGACGAGACTGTGAAAGGCGGCGACCAACTGCGGCATCGCGGTCATCGCGATCCGTCTTGCAATAACCAATCCTGCAGTAGCCCCGATCCCCACTGCGACCAGCATTTCAGCCAGGACTGTCCAATTGACGAGAAACGTGGTCGGAGTAGCTATCGGAGTCACCGACGTACCGGGCAGGTGAATGGCGAGTGTCGTCGCTATTGCGATCGCCATCCCGATCATCCCTGTCGCGTTGCCGCGCCGGCTGCTCTCTGGGCTCGACAGTCCTCTTAACGCGAGGATAAAGCAGATGCCCGCGATCAGATAAGCGAGGAGCGCCCAGGCAGGCTGCGCGTGTGCGGCGGCTTCAACCATCCTTGCGCTCCCGCTTCTTGTACATCGAGAGCATTCGCTGGGTGACGGCGAATCCGCCGAAGATGTTCACGCTGGCGAGGGCGACGGCAACAAGGCCGAGCCATTTCGAACCGGGACTTCCGGCAGCCGCGGCAGCGATCAGCGCACCCACGACGATCACCGAGGAAATCGCGTTGGTGACGCTCATCAGCGGCGTGTGAAGCGCCGGTGTCACGGACCAGACGACATAGTAGCCGACGAAGCAGGCGAGCACGAAAATCGACAGGATGGAAATGAAGTCCACGGCCCTCCCCTCAGCTTGCGCGGCTTTTGTGGCGGGTCGATTCCCAGCTGTCGAGGGCCACCCTCGTTAATTTGAACGCGGTTATCGATTTAATAACCTTTTCGCGCGCACACGTGGGCGACCATTGAGCAGGGAAGAGCGCGCGTGTCGAAGCGCACGGCAGAGACGGCTGAAACATCACCGCTACGGCTGCTGCTGTGGACCGCGCTGGCGGCGCTGATCCTCAGCGGGATCGGGACGACCCAGGTCGTCGACGAGTTTCTGCGCTCGTGTCGCAACTATTTCCACAGGCACGAGGCAAGCGGCCAAGTCGTGCTCGTCCCGATCGACGACCAGGCCCTCCGCGAAATGGGTCGCTGGCCGTGGCCGAGGCGATACCATGCCGAGCTTGTCGATAAGCTGACCGCCGCCGGCGCAAAGCAGATCTTCTTCGACATCGCATTTGAAACGGCGAGCAATGACGGCGATGACAGGGCGCTCGCCGCTGCGATCCAGCGCTCGGGCCGCGTGACCCTCGCTGCCCGCGGAGAATCCGGGCCGGACCAGATCTCCCAGCAGACGCCGCAACCGCTGGCGATGTTCAGCCGCCACGCGCAGCTCGCCTCAATCGCGATCGACTACAATTTCCAGAACATGATCTGGACTCTTCCCTACTCGGTGGGATGGAAGGGCGAACGGCTCCCATCCTTCGCGGCGGCGATTGCCGGAAGGACCGACCGCACCGGCGACTTTCCGCTCGATTATTCGGTCGCTCCCGCCTCGATCCCGAAGGTCGATGCTGCGAGGGTGATCGACGGCAAGTTCGATCCGCGGCAGGTCGCCGGCAAGACTGTCGTGATCGGTACGAATTCCGAAGTGATCGGCGATCAATATTATTTCCCCGGCGTAGGCAAGATGGGCGGCGTGTTCGTCCAGATCATCGGCGCTGAGACGCTGAAGGCGGGTACCCCCTTGTACCTCGGGTGGATCCCGGCGTTTCTCGCCGCCTTCGCGCTCACAGCCTATGCCGCATTTCGGCGCAGTCCGGCCTATCGCAACTTCCTGTTCGCAGGGGGCGTCACGGCCTGGATGGTCGTCCCGGGAATGCTCGATGCGACGTTGATTTTCGTCGACGTCGTGCCCGGCCTGTTTGTGATGATCGCAGTCTGGTCCGCTCTCAGCTGGCGGCGCTTGCGCAAGCGCGGTCTGGTCAACCCGGTCTCGGAGCTTCCGAACCTCAGCGCGCTTCGATCGAACCGCGAGGGCCGCAACCGGGCGCTGATTGCCGCGCGCATCCTCAATTATGGAGAAATTTCCGCCGCCTTCCCCTCGGAAAGCGAGCGCCAGCTAATCGATCAGATCGTTTCCCGCCTGCGGGTCGGCGCTGGCAACCGCATGCTTTACCAGGGCGACGGCGGAATTTTCGCCTGGTTCGAGGACCCGAAGGCCCCCTTCGGCAACCACCTGGACGCGCTCCATTCGATGTTCCGGACCCCGGCCCGCGTGAACGGGCTTCGAGTGGACCTGGCCATCGCGTTCGGCGTCGAGGTCGGAAGCAGCCGCTCCCTTGCCAATCGCCTCGCGAGCGCGCTCGTCGCCGCCGAAGAAGCGGCCCACGACGGCCTTAAGTGGAAGTATCACGATCCGGACACGCTCCAGGACGCATCGTGGAAGCTGTCGATGCTGAGCCAGCTCGATGAATCCATCGACCGCGGCGAAGTCTGGGTCGCCTACCAGCCCAAGCTCGACATCGCCTCTCGCCGGATCGTCGGGGCCGAAGCGCTGGCCCGCTGGACGCATCCGGAAAAGGGCCCGATCGCGGCCACCGAGTTCGTCGCCGCGGCCGAGCAGCACAATCGCATCGGCAAGCTGACCGATTTCGTCCTCGAAAAGGCCGTTGCCGCAGCATCGCAGGTCAACAAGCGCGCCGAGGATTTCGAGATTGCGGTCAACCTTTCCGCACGCTTGCTGTCGGACAAGGGCTTCACGCTGCGCCTGTCGGCTTTGCTCGCGCGCCACAACCTGCCGCCGAACAAGTTGACGCTGGAGCTGACCGAGACTGCGGCGCTCGCCGGAGACGGAGAGGCGTTCGACATGATCGCCCGGCTGCGCGATCTCGGAGTCCGAATTTCAATCGACGATTACGGAACAGGGCTGTCCACGCTCGAATATCTGAAGAAGATCCCGGCGAGCGAGATCAAGATCGACCAGAGCTTCGTCAAGGGAATGGTCGACAACCGAAGCGATCGCTTGATGGTCCAGTCGACGATCAGCCTTGCCCATTCTCTTGGCCGCAAGGTCGTCGCCGAGGGCGTCGAGCAGCGCGAGGTGCTGGACCTTCTCGCCGAGATGAAGTGCGACATCGCGCAGGGCTATGTCGTCGGTCGCCCGATGAGCCTCGAGAGCCTGTCGAAGCGCATCGCCACCCAGCGCAAGCGCTCAGCCGCCTGATCTCGCCCGCGGCATAGTCCGCATTCCAATACATCCGCCGTCGCGAAGTAATCGGGCGTGCCACGCAAGTCGGCGCGTCGTCTTTTGGTAAACGGTTTGCTAACCATAACGATTAAGGTTAATATCCCCTCATCTGCCGAATCGCAGTAAACAAGGGGACGAACAGTGAAGAAGGCTCAAAAAGGCTTCCTCGGGGACATCTGGCGGACGCTTCTTGGCGGCGGCCATGGTAACACTGGCTCCGGCGGCTAAGACTCGCCAGGCCGGCTTGCGCCGGCCAGTTCTTCTTGGATTCTAACAGCTTAAAGGGTGCTTGCGTAAAGCGGGTGCCTTTTTTGCGTGCGTGCTTCAGGTGAGTTATCGCGCCGCTGGTGCCTTGTTCAGCTCTGGGCTAGCGAGCGGCCGCATATGCGCCAGGCGAGCTACGACTTATCGATTCGCGCCGACCGTCCCGGACTGCGCGAAATCACCAGCGAAGTCGGCCGGTTCGTCGCCAAAAGCGGCATTCGCGAGGGCCTGCTGACTCTTTTCTGCCGCCACACATCCGCTTCTCTCGTCATCCAGGAAAATGCGGCGCCGGCGGCTTCGCGCGATCTCGAGGCCTATTTCAGGCGGATCGCGCCGGAAGACGGTCCGTACGAGCATGACGACGAGGGCCCGGACGATATGCCTGCGCACCTGCGCTCGGCACTCACCGCGACCCAGCTCTCGATCCCGGTGACGAATGGCGCCCCGGTGCTCGGCACCTGGCAGGGCGTTTTCCTGTTCGAGCATCGCCGCAACACTCCCGAGCGCCATATCTCGCTCCATCTGATCGGCGAATGAGCCTCGAAAGCGTCAAGTCGTGGCTGGCCGCGAATGCGCCGGACCTGCCGCTGATAGAAGTCGAGGGCAGTACGGCCACCGTCGACACCGCTGCCGAGGCACTCGGAGTCCAGCCCGGCCGGATCGCGAAAACGCTGGCCGTCCGCGCTGGAGATCATCTGTTCCTGCTGTGCACTCGCGGCAACGCCCGGCTCGACAACCGCAAGTGCAAAGACGAGTTCGGCGCCCGGCCGCGGATGCTCGGACCCGAAGAAACACTCGAGATCACCGGACACCCTGTCGGCGGCGTATGCCCCTTCGGCCTGAACCAACCGCTGCCAGTCTATCTCGACGTCTCGCTGAAGGCCTTCAATGTGGTTTATCCTGCGGGCGGATCGCGCAACACATCGGTGGAAGTGCCTACGGAGCGGCTGTTCGAACTCGTCGCCGATCGATGGGTCGATTTATGTACGCTGCCGAATGAAGCGCTCGGGCAATAAGGACTCGCGGGCAACCTCCGGCGTCGGCCAGGATGCCCCTATAATTATGGCCTCCGCGATCGCTGCCAGTGCGGGAGCGGTCTGAAGCCCGAACCCGCCCTGCCCCGCCAGCCAGAAGAAGCCCTCCACATCGGGTGCGAAGCCGACCGCTGGGTGGCGATCCAGGGTGAAGGTACGAAGTCCGGCCCATTTGCTGTGGATCTGCCGCACCTCGACAATGGTCCGCTCTTCCATGCGCTGGGCAGCGAGCGCAACCTCATATTCGCCAGGCTGCGCGTCGCAGGGATCGCTTGGGACTTCATCCATTGGCGAGGCGAACAGCCGCCCGCTCTCAGGAGCGAAATAGAGTTCGTCGCCGACGGTCTTTGCGAACGGTAGCCTGTCGAGCTCGATACCCGAGGGAGCGTCGAAGGTGATAATCGTGCGTCGCATCGGTTGGAGACCGACCGGGTGCGCTCCCGCAATCCTGGCTACCTCGTCGGCCCACGAGCCCGCGGCATTGATCAGGATCGGCGCGGAGAAGATTTCGCCCTTCTCGCTGGTCGCCGTCCAGGCGTGGCCTGACCGTTCGAGCGCCGAGATGCGGGCGCCCGTATGCAATGTCCCGCCCCGACTTCGGAGCTGCCTCAGATTGCCTTGGAGCAACGCATGCGGATCGAGGCGAATGCCGTTGAGGTCTGCGATCCCATAGAGCGCGTCTGCCCTCAGCAGCGGGCACAGCGCTTGGACACCCGCGGCATCGAGACGTTCGATCTCGGCAAAGTTCGAGAGGTCGCCCGCGAGCGCGTGGAGAGCGTCGCGTTCCTCCTCACGCGCATGGACAAGCACGGGCATGCGGTGCCCGAGCGGCACCTCGGTAAAACCTTCAGGCGGATTGTCGAAGAATGGCCTGCTCGCCAGGGTCAGCGACCGCACCAGCCGATCGCCGAGCGCGTAGTGGAGCATTGTCGCGCTTCGGCCGGACGAGTGAAAGCCGATCTGTTCCTCACCTTCGAGAACCGCGACCTGCGCATGCTTCGACAGGGCCGCGGCTGCGGAAAGGCCCGCGATCCCGCCGCCGATCACCAATATGTCGGAGCTGATCACCTGGTCAGGCGGCCGTCAGCCGCTCGTTCACTACTTTTCCGCCGCGCGTCAGGCGGATTCCCTTCACGATCTCATCGTCGTCCGGAAGCACGGGCCGTCCCTGTTCCTTGTCCCAGAACGCACTGAGAAAATTATAGAGATTGCGCGCGAAGAGGGCCGACGAGTCCGCGGCGAGCGTCCGCGCAAGGTTCGACGCGCCGATGATCGTCACGTCATGCTTCCGGGTGCTTTCTCCTGCAACCGTGCCTTCGACATTGCCTCCCGCTTCGGCGGCGAGATCGACGATCACGCTTCCAGCCCGCATCGATGCGATCTGGGCGTCGCTGATCAGCCGCGGGGCTGGCTTGCCCGGGATCAGCGCCGTCGTGATGACGATGTCCTGCTTGGCGATGTGCCCGGAAACGAGCTCGGCCTGAGCCTTTTGGTACTCGGGGGACATTTCGGTCGCATAGCCGCCCGCGCCCTCGCCCTGGATGCCAGCGACATTCTCGACGAAGATCGGCTTGGCTCCGAGCGACTGGATCTGCTCCTTCGTGGCCGAGCGCACATCGGTCGCGCTGACCTGGGCGCCTAGCCGCTTCGCGGTCGCAATTGCCTGGAGCCCCGCAACCCCGACCCCCATCACGAACACTTTGGCCGGGCTCACCGTCCCGGCTGCAGTCATCATCATCGGGAAAGCGCGGCCGTAAGCGGAGGCCGCATCCACCACAGCCTTGTAACCGGCGAGGTTCGACTGCGACGAAAGCACGTCCATCGACTGCGCGCGCGTTATGCGCGGCATCCACTCCATGGCCAGCGCCTCGAGCCCCGCGCTGGCGTAAGCGTCGATCCGTTCGCGCTGCCGCGCCGGATCTAAAGCGCCGACGATCAGCGCACCGGAGTCGGCCCCTTCCAGCGACTTGGGATCAAGCCCACTCACGCAGAGGATGATCCCGGCACCTTTCAGCACCTCCTTGCGGCCGCCAACCTTCGCACCCGCAGCCTCGAAATCGGAATCGGCGAGAGAAGCACCCTCTCCCGCGTTCCTCTCAACGGCCACGTCTGCGCCGAGCGCCGCGAACTTCTTCACGGTCTCGGGGATCGCGGCGCAGCGCGTCTCGCCGGCCGCTTCCTTCAAGACGGCGATTTTCATGCGTTACTTGAGAATCAGGAGGACGATGAAGCCGATGACCAGGCAGGTGAGCGCACCCCACTTCAGAAGCCTGGTGAAGCGCTCATAGTCCCGGACGTGCACCGCAACGTCCTGCGTCGGCGGACTTACGAGCAGCGGCTCCTCTTCGGCCATCATGTACCCCTTTGCGTTCGAAGCGATTGGCGCCGTCCATAACAAGGCGAGCGGCGCTGCCCAAGCCCCTCGAACCTGTCCTTAAGCCCCCTTTTACCGGTTCGCGCGTAGGCTCACGCGCGAAAGGCCGAAAATGCGCGAAGAACCGACACGCTCGCTCTTGCTTCTCGACGCCAACGCCGACGAGCGCCGCCTCATCGCTGCGATCGCGGCCCGCGCGGGCTGGAGCGTCGTTGGCGCAGCAGACGGAGAGCAGGCTGTCGCGCTCCTGCAGGGACCGCACGGGCGAGAAGTCAGGGCTGCCATCTTCGGAAGTTGGGATGCAGCAACAGGGGAGTCGCTGATCAATGCCTTGCGCGAGCACCGGCCTGACCTGCCGGTCATCGTTCTTTCCCATGTCGACACGGTTTCAATCGCGGTCGATGCGATGCGCGCCGGAGCTTCCGATTTCCTGGTGCGCCCCGTCGCGCCCGAACGCCTCCTCGAAGCGCTGGCAGCCAATGCCGACCGTCGCCGGCCGACCGGCGAGCTTGCTCCCGTTTCCGAGAAGCTGGCGCCGCCGCTGGAGCTCGAGCAACTGGTGGGTGCAGCTCCGGAATTCAGAGCTTCCCTGGCCGTTGCGGCGAAATCCGCGCGCAACCGGCTTCCGGTGCTCATCCTCGGCGAAGCCGGCACGGGCAAGGAAACGATCGCCCGGGCGATCCACGCAGCAAGCCTTCGCGCAAAGGGACCATTGCTGACGATCGACTGCAAGGCGATGGCCGTGAACATCGTCGACAGCGAGCTGTTCGGCCATGAGAAAGGAGCCTTCCCGGGCGCCTTCACGGCAAAGACCGGCAAGCTAGTCCAGGCGGACGGCGGAACCCTCGTGCTCGATGAGATCGCAGCGCTTCCCGCGGAAACGCAGGAACGTCTCGATCGAGTCCTGGCTACGGGAGAGGTGCGGCCGGTTGGGCTCAACGGCAGCTATTCGGTCGACGTGCGCGTGATCGCGACGAGCAGCCGTCCGCTGCCCGAGGATTTCAACGCCGGTCTCATGGAGCGGATCGCGGGGACCACGGTCGCCCTGCCGCCACTGCGCGAACGCAGTGGCGATATTCCGCCCCTTGCGCGGCATCTGCTCAACCGCGTGGCCGAGCAGGCCGGGATGAAGCAGCTGTCGATCGGCAATGACGCGCTCGCCATCCTCATGCGCTACGGTTGGCCCGGCAACGTCCGGCAGCTTGCAGGCGTGCTCTTCCGTGCCGCGCTTCAATGCGACGGAAGCTCGCTCACCGCTGAGCATTTCCCGCATATCGCCGTCCAGTCGCGCTTCACCGGCCGGCGCACCGATGCGGCGCCGGCGCTCAGCGACACACGGAGCGAGCAGGCGATCGCCGGCGGTTCCGACGTGACGCTGTATACGGGCGACGGGCATCTCCGACCGCTTGAGGATATCGAGGCCGACATCATTCGTCTCGCCATCGGCCATTATCGCGGCCGGATGAGCGAGGTCGCCCGCCGCCTCGGCATTGGCCGCTCGACGCTCTATCGCAAGCTCGGCGGCCTCGGCATCGATACTACCGCTGCCTAGAGCCGCGGCGTAAGCGCCTGATCGCGCATTCCGCGCCAGACCCTGAGCGCCTGGACGCTCTCGAACACGTCGTGAACCCTTAGCACCTGCGCGCCCTGCTCGGCCGCCTTCAGCGCAAAGGCGATGCTTCCCCCGAGCCTCTTTTCGACCGGCGCTTCGCCAGACAGCGCCCCGATCGTTCGCTTGCGGCTCGGGCCGATGATGATCGGACAGCCGAGCGAATGGAGTAGCGCGAGCCCGTTCATCAGCTCGAGGTTGTGTGCCAGCTTCTTGCCGAAGCCGAATCCCGGATCGATGAGGATGTGCTCGCGCTTGATTCCGGCTTCTTGCGCAGCGTCGATCCGTGCCTCGAGCCAGAGGTAGACCTCGACCAGAACATCGTCGTAGCGCGGGTCGTCCTGCATCGTTTCGGGCGGCCCCTTGTGATGCATCAGCACGACGGGGAGACCTGACGCCGCGACGACGCCCGCGGAGCGATCGTCGTAGGTTAGCGCCGACACATCGTTGATCATTCTGGCCCCCGCCCCGATCACCGCCGTCATGACGTCAGCCTTGCGCGTGTCGGCGGATACCGCGACTCCTCCAGCAGCGAGCTGGCGGATCACCGGAACCACCCGGCCTATCTCGTCGCCTTCCCACACCGGCTTTGCGCCGGGCCGGGTGGATTCGCCGCCGATGTCGACAATTGCCGCACCCTCCGCGGCCATGTCCGCACCGGCCTCGGCAGCGGCGGTCGGATCTTCGAGCTTGCCGCGGTCGGAGAAGCTGTCGGGGGTCACGTTGACGATCCCCATCACCTGCGGCTGATCGAGCCTGATCGTGCGCTCGCCGAGCTGGAGCGCAGGCCGCGGCGAGGTCAGGGCTTTCCACTGTGCGGCCATGCCCTCGTCAAACCGGTCCTCGATGCCTTCGACCGGAACCAGTTCGGTCGAGACCCGCGCATTGCCGTCAACGCCAATCAGCTCCACACCGGCGAACCAGTTCAGCCCGCCGGCAAGGCGCGCGACCTTGCCGTCATGCCCGAACGGCGAATCGACGAACGCGGTCGGGCGGATGAGGGTGCGGATCATGGACGCGCCCAGATATGGCCGGCACGCTCAAGGTCGGCGGGAGAGCGATATTCAACGCTGCGCTCAAAGGTCAGCTGCACGTCCGGGAACAGGTCCAGAATAGTGTTGAGGAAGCGATATTCCACCGACGCCTGGAAGTAACCCTGGCGGTCCAATGCGTTCTGCACCCTGGCGTCCAGCCCCGGATAGAATTTGAAATGTGCGAGCCCCAGCTGGATGTCGTCGGGCGGAATGACGTTGATGTTGTGGGGATCGGTTCGGACGATTCCCTGTCCGGATTTGATCAGCGGGACCTTCCACGTCTTGGCGACGCGGTACGGTTTATCGCCATAGATTTCGGGAATCTTCGCCGGATATTCCCGGGCCAGCTTCTTCAGCAGCCGCGGACGGGGGCCGGCGGCGACGATCTTCGGCCGCGGCCGGTCCGGAAACCATTTGAACACGGGGTCTGCGTCGAAGAACGGACTTCCCTGAAGCGGTCCGAGCGGGTCGTAGAAACGGCCCGACAGCCGCGCGGGATAGAAATCGACCATCGCCGCCATCGTGCACGCCTGCTTCCGTTCCTCGAGGTAACGGACGACCTCACCGATCGACGAGAAGCCGGGCGGCAGAATGACGAGCTCGTCGACGTCGAGGTGAAGCGCCCACGTGCCTGCGCCAAAACTCTTGAGCACCCAGTTCCCGAGCATCCGCTGCATGAGCCCGAGGCGATGGCGAGGCGCATCCTTGTCGGCCGCCTCAAGGACCGTGCAATCCTGCTCGCCCATCAAAATCTCACGCGAGTGGTCGGTAGAATTGTCATCGTAGAAGACGAAATGACCGACTCCGAGCGCGCGATGATGATTGAGGAAGTGCGGCAGGAACCAGTCCTCGTTGTAGATCAGCGAAAAACACGAAACACGGCCCGGCGCCTTCGCGCGCTTCACCGTCCGGACCAATATCGACGCTTCGTTCACCATGTCTCGGGCCGCATAAGCATGACCAGCCCGAAGGCAAACCGCTCAACCGAGCTGCGTCAGATAGTCCTGCCTGATTGAATCAAGCGGCTTCAGGACGCCGCCCTCCTCTACATGCCAGAAGGTCCAGCCGTTGCAAGACGGCGCGTTCTGGAGCGCCGCGCCGACCTTGTGGATCGACCCACCATGCTGCCCGCAGCTCAGCGATCCGTCGGCCCGAACGCCGGCAGCCCACCGGCGCTTGGCATCGAGCAAGGTCGTCCCAGGCGGCACGAGCCCGCTTTCGACGAGCAGGCCGAAGGCGACGCGCGGCTGGTCGCGCTTGTCGGGAACGGTGCGCATCGCGCTCTCGTCGAGCGGAAGCGTCGAATCGATCCGCTCGCGCGCGACCTTCGCATAGGCGTTTTCGCGCTCGATCCCGATCCACCGCCGGCCGAGCCGCCGGGCCACCGCTCCGGTGGTCCCGGTACCGAAGAACGGGTCGAGAACCACGTCGCCCGGCTTCGTGCAGGCGAGGAGAATGCGGTACAGCAATGCCTCGGGCTTCTGCGTCGGATGGGCTTTCGACCCGTTCTCCCCTTTCACCCGTTCTGCGCCTGCACAAATCGGCAGAAGCCAGTCCGACCGCATCTGGAGATCGTCGTTGAGCGCCTTCATCGCGCGGTAGTTGAAGGTGTAGCGGGCCTTCTCGTCCTTGGCGCACCAGATCAGCGTCTCATGTGCGTTGGTGAACCGCGTGCCGCGGAAGTTCGGCATCGGATTGGTCTTGCGCCAGACAACGTCGTTGAGGATCCAGAAGTCCGCGTCCTGGAGGAGAGCCCCCACGCGATAGATGTTGTGATAGCTTCCGATCACCCAGATCGTGCCGTCGTCCTTGAGTATCCGCCGTGCCTGCTCGAGCCAGTCGCGCGTGAAGTTGTCATAGGCGGTCAGACTTTCGAACTTGTCCCATTCGTCGTCGACGGCATCGACCCGGCTGCCCTCGGGACGGAACAGATCGCCGCCCAACTGCAAATTATAGGGCGGGTCGGCAAAGATCATGTCCACGCTCTTGTCGGGAAGCCGCGCCATCTCAGTCACGCAGTCGCCTTCGAGGATCACGTTGAACGGAAGGATCTTCGGAGTCGGCGCATTCGGCGCCAGCGAGCCGTGCCTGTCCGCAATGCGGGCCACGAGGTTCATAAATGGACGTCCCCCTTTGAACCGGCGAAAGTGAGTCAGCCGCGACTCGCGGTCAAGCGATCAAGGGTTAACGGCAGGCTTGTCGGCGCTAGCGCTACGCTACGCTGCGCGGCTGCTCCACAACATCTTGAGCCTGAACCACCTCAATGGACTCAACCGGTGGTGTGTGTGACTCAAAGGACTCGGAAGGGGCGATTTCTTCGAAGACGAGAGCCGGCTGCGCGTCGGCGTCGATCGCCGCACGAACGCGCGGGAAACTTCGGCGGTGCAGCGGCGTCGGTCCAAGGGCATGGAGCGCTCGCCAATGCTCCGGAGTGCCATAGCCGCGATTCCTCTCCCAGCCGTAGCCGGGATATTCGCGCGCATAATCGGCCATGATCCGGTCGCGCGTCACCTTGGCGATGATTGATGCCGCCGCGATCGAGCGGCATTTGGCGTCGCCGTCGACGATGGCCTTCGACGGCCGCTGCCACTTCGGGCACGCATTGCCGTCGACGAGCACCCAAGCCGGCTCCAGGCCCAACGCCTCTACGGCGCGCGTCATCGCCAGCATCCGCGCCCAATAGATGTTGATCCGGTCGATTTCCTCGACGCTGACGACTCCCACGCCCCACCCGACTGCCGATTTCATCAGCCGGCCATAGAGCGCCTCTCGCTTCTCGATCGGCAGGTTCTTGCTGTCGTCGATGCCGCGCGGGAATCGCTCGCGGTCGAGGATGCAGGCGGCGGCGACGACCGGCCCAGCCAGCGGCGCGCACCCGGCCTCGTCCACGCCGGCAAGCGGCTGGGGGAATCCGATCTCGAGCTTAAAGGAGCAGCGCCGCGGCATCGAGTCGGATTCTTGCGCCGAGCCATGACAGTCGTCCAGACGCGCAGCCGTCACAAGTTGTGGAAAACTCTAACTTTCCATTCGCCACGGCGGAAAGCGCCGCGCTTCGCCCGCCTTGTAGAAGAAGATGATGTTTCCATCCGGGTCGCGCAGCCGCGCTTCGCGCCACATCCAGGGCTGGTTGCGCGGCCCGTGCTCGAAGGCGATCCCGCTGCGTGCCAGCTGCTCCACGCGCTCATCCAGATCGTCGCATTCGAGATAAATGGCCGTTGTCGCGATGATCTTTTCCTCCGGGTCGATCTGGACCGAGAAGGTGACTCCGCCGGCAGTCTCGAACCGCGCATATCCGGTATCCGGACTGTCCACGATCTGGCTGAGGCCGACGCGCCGATAGAAATCGACCGACCGTTCGTAATTCGTGCCCGTGACGGTAACCTGGTTGAGCCGCGGGCCGCTACCGACGTCGAGACGCACGGCGGCTTGGCCGACCGGCCCCGCGCCCTGCCCGAGACCGGGAGCCGAGTGAAGCGCAACGCGGACGAACTCGCGCGCCCGGGCGACCGCATCCGCAAGACTCGAACCTTCGGCGAGAAAGAGCGCGATGGCGCTCGCTAGCGTGCAGCCCGTGCCGTGCGTGCTAGTCGTATCGATCCGCTGGCCTTGCCAACTCGTCATATTGTCTTCTTCGATTAGAGCATCGGCGAGCGCATCGCCTTCCTCGTGCCCGCCCTTGATGAGCACGGCGCAGCCGTGCTGCCCGACGATATGCAGAGCCGCGGCGACAGGGTCTTCTTCCGACGTCAGGCGCTTGAGCTCGGGCAGGTTGGGGGTCGCGATCGTCGCGACGTCCAGCAACCGGCCAAAGGCGGCGATCGTCGCGTCGTCGGCGAGCACTCCCCCGTTGGTCGCGACCATCACCGGGTCGAAGACGATGGGAATGCCGGGCTGCGATGACTTCAGCTCCTGGAGCCGAACGGCGACCTGCCTCGCGGCGAATGCGCTGCCGATCATGCCGATCTTGATCGCATCGACACCGATGTCCGCAATGACCGAATCGATCTGAGCGAGGATCATCTCCGCGGGGATCGGGTGAATGCCATCGACGCCGAGCGTGTTCTGGGCCGTCACCGCGGTAACGGCTGTCATCGGATGCCCGCCGAGCATCGCGACGGTCTTGATATCCGCCTGAATACCGGCGCCTCCGCCCGAGTCGGAGCCGGCGATGATGAGAATCCGAGCCGTCGGCGTCACGCTACGCGCCTTCGACCCCTTCTGCGGGGCGAAGTTGTCCATGTGCACGAGATCATCGTTAGGCCGAGAAATACCAAGAATTCGTTCACGCGGCCGACTGGACTGCCTCACAAATCTCATCAACGAGGCGCTCGACAAGGGCTGGATCGTCACCCTCGGCCATGACTCGGATGAGCGGCTCGGTCCCCGACTTGCGGATTAGGAGACGCCCCCTCCCCTCCAGCTCCGCTTCGGCGGCGGCGATCCGCTTACGCACGATGTCAGCCTCGAGTGGTTCGGCGCCGCCATTGAAGCGAACGTTCTTGAGGAGTTGCGGGAGCGGCTCGAACTGGCGGAGCAGCTGGCTGGCTGGCGTTTTTGCGTCGACCAGGGCCGCCAGGACCTGGAGGCCCGCGACGAGGCCGTCCCCGGTAGTCCCATGATCGGCGAGGATGATGTGACCCGACTGCTCGCCGCCCACGTTCCAGCCGCGGGCGCGCATCTCTTCGAGGACATAACGGTCGCCGACCTGCGTACGAAGGAGCTTCAGTCCCGCCTCGCCGAGCTTTCGCTCGAGCCCGAGGTTCGACATGACCGTGGCGACGACTCCCTCGCCCTTCAGCGCGCCCCGCGCGTTGAGTCCGAGCGCGATGAGCGCCATCAACTGGTCGCCGTCGACCAGCTGCCCCTTCTCGTCCGAGACGATCAGGCGGTCGGCGTCTCCATCCAGCGCAAGGCCGATGTCGGCGCCGCTCGCGACGACCGTTTCCTGCATCAGGCCGGGCTGGGTCGAGCCGCAATTGTCGTTGATGTTGAGTCCGTTGGGCTTCACGCCCAGCGGGATCACCTCGGCTCCTAGCTCCCAGAGCGCCTCGGGCGCGACATGGTAGGCGGCGCCGTTGGCGCAATCGACCACGACCTTGAGCCCGTCGAGCCGCGATTGCTCCGGAAACGTGTCCTTGGCGAACTGGATGTAGCGTCCGCGCGCATCGTCGATCCGCCGCGCTCGGCCGATCATTTCAGATTTTGCGAGCGCCGGGCCCTTTTCGAGCCGCCGTTCGATCGCGCGCTCCGCCTCGTCGCTGAGCTTGTAGCCGTCCGGCCCGAACAGCTTGATCCCATTGTCCGCGAACGGGTTGTGCGAGGCGCTGATCATTACGCCGAGGTCAGCGCGCATCGATCGGGTGAGCATCGCGACGGCGGGCGTCGGCATCGGCCCCAGAAGCACGACGTCCATTCCGACGCTGGTAAAGCCGGCGACCATCGCCGATTCCATCATGTAACCACTGAGGCGCGTATCCTTGCCGATCACGACGCGGTGACGGTGATCGCCGCGAAGGAAGTGCGCGCCCGCCGCTTGGCCGACGCGAAGCGCCGTCTCCGCCGTCATCGGCTCGCTATTCGTCGTGCCGCGAATCCCGTCGGTGCCGAAGAACTTGCGTGTCATCGGGCCGCCTTTACCCCGCCTACCCGCAGTTCGTCATCCCCGCGAAAGCGGAGACCCAACAGAAGAGAGACTAGGTTCCCCGCTTTTGCGGGAATGACGAGCTAAAGCTAGTGCCGATAAGCCTGCGGCAGATCCGTGCGCGGCAGGTAGCGATAGCGCTCCAGAAGCCGCGTCTGGTGCGTTTCCAGCGGCTGCCGAACCCCGTCGATATAGACTTGCTCGGCCGCGCTCGAGGCTTCGAGCGGATCTCCCGACCAGATGACCAGGTCGGCACGGCGCCCCGGCGCGAGGCTGCCGATCTCGCCGCCCATACCGATTGCCTGGGCCGGTCGCGAGGTGATCATCGCCAAGGCCTCGCCCCATTTCACGCCTGTCGCTCCAGGCACCCGCTGAAGCCCCACGAGATTGCCCGCGTACTGGCGCTCCATGAACAGGTTGTGCGTGTCATTGTCGTCGATCATTCCGATCGAGACATTGACTCCTGCCGCCCGCATCCGTCCGACGTTCGACTGGGTCGCCGCAATCTGCTCGAATGTCGCAGGAAGGTCGTTCACCGCCGAAGCGATGACTGGGATTCCGGACTGGGCGATCTTGTCTCCAACCAGCCACCCCTCGGTGGCGCCGACGAGCACGATCTTGAGCGAGGGGAACTCGCGCTTGAGATCGATCACCTGAAGGATGTCGCTGGCGCGCTCCGCATGGACGAGGAGATATTGCCGGCCCTGGAGCACCGGCACCAGCGCAGCGGCGTCGAAGCGGGTGAGGAGGACGTCCTCGCTCCGCCGTGCGTCGGGACCGTAGATGCGCGATTCGTTCGGGTTGCGAACGACCGGCCGCTCGCGCTCATCGGGCGCGCCCCCGCGCGCCGCTTCGACCTTGGGAGCATAGCGCTGCAGTTCCGCCGCCTCGCGCAACGCATTGCGGAAGAGGACGTGCGCCGACGCTCGAGACCCGCCCGCCTTCTCCGAACCCGTCTGGCCGAGCTCGACGAACTGGAACTTCCGGGCCGCGGTGATCGGGTCCATGTCCGCGCCGGTATCGATGACGGCGCCCTGCCCCGCGAAGATGCTCTTGCCTGCCGACGGTGCGACGATCGCCCGAGTCACCCCGTCGGCGCGGTTCACTGCCACCGGCGTGTCGAGCGGATTGATGGCTGGCGCGACGTCGATTGCGGCGCTGAACGGCCCGTTGTTGTCCGTGTCGCTTGCGCCCTCGGCGCTAAGGTCGACGTCGGCAAGGCCGAGCCTCGAAAAGCCGGCGACGATGCCGGGCGTGATCCACTTGCCCGTGGCGTCGATCACCTCGGTGCCCGCCGGAAGCTTCATCCGGATGTCGCCGGCGGCGACCACGCGCCCGTCCTGTATGACGACCATTCCGTTCTGGATCGGCTCCGACCCATCGCCGAGCGCGACAGTTGCGCCGGAGAAGGCGATGGTTTGACCTACTGCGGGCGAGGCAGCCGCAAGGAGCATGGCGGCGACAGCGCGGATCATTTCACGTCTCCCTCGCCGGGTTGGCCAAGCTCGAAGTCGCTCACCGGCCGCTTCTTGGGATTGTTGGCGTCGTACATCTCGGCGCCGTCGATCCACACATGCTCGGGCCGCGAATAATCGCTGAAGGGATCGCCGTTCCAAAGCACCACGTCGGCCATCTTACCGGCGGTCAGAGTGCCGGTCTTGTCGAGGATCCCGAGCGCCTTCGCGGGGTTCCGGGTCAGCCATTCCCATGCGACCGCTTCCGACAGGTTCGGGATTCCCGCGCGGATGCCGTCGGAAAGCGCCTTTGACGCTTCCTGGTTCAGCCGCTGGATGTAATTGGGGTCGTCCGAGTGGACGATCGCGCAGGCGCCCGCATTATGCACGAGCGGGATATTCTCCTTGATCGCGTCATAGGCTTCCATCTTGAAGCCGTACCAGTCGGCCCACATCACCGCGCAAATGTCATTGTCGCGCAGAAGATCGGCGATCTTGTAAGCCTCTACCGCATGGTGAAAGGCGGTTATCTTGTAGCCGAACTCCTTGGCCATATCGATCATGTTGGCCATTTCGTCGGCGCGGTAGCAGTGGTTCTGGATGAGGATCTTGCCCTCGAGCACGCCTTTCAACGTGTCCATCGCTAGGTCGCGATCGGGAACGTCGCCGCCGTCCTTGTAATATTTGTCCCACTTGCGCTTGTATTCGACCGCCTTGGCCCAGGTTTCGCGGGCGAGCGCGATATTGCCCATGCGTGTCTGCGGCATCTCGTCGTGAGCGCCGTAGACCCGCTTCGGGTTTTCGCCGCAGGCCATCTTGAGGCCGTAGGGCGCGCCCGGGAACTTCATGTCCTGGGCGGTTCGGCCGGGCACGTTCTTCAGCACCACCGAGCGCCCGCCGAAGAGGTTGGCCGACCCTGGAAGGATCTCGAGCGTCGTAATTCCGCCGTTGATCAGCGCTCGGCTGAAGCCCGGGTCCTGCGGCCACACGCTATGCTCGGCCCAGACTTCGGGCCGGACCGGCGAGGTCGCCTCGTTGCCGTCGGAATTGGCGGTGACTCCCGGCGAAGGATAATCGCCGAGATGGCTGTGGACGTCGATGATCCCGGGCGTCACGAACTTGCCGGTGCCGTCGATCTCCAATGCCCCTGCGGGCGAAGCGAGCTCCGGCCCACCGACTGCCTTGATCACGCCATCGGCAAAGATCACCGTCCCGTCGTTGATCTGTTGTCCGTCGCCGATGAACACCGTTGCGTGCCGAATGACGGTGAGCACACCCGGATAGCGCACATAGGTCGAGGGATACGGATCCTCGTTGATCCGGACCGCAGGTGCCGAAGGCGGCGTCGTCGTGCAGCCAGACAGAAGTGCGGCGCCGGCTGCGCCGAGCAGAACCTTATTTGACACCGTGCATCCACTTCTGAAGCGGCCAGGAGAGCAGGAACAGGACGACGCCCGCGCCGATGGCGACCCAGGCGATCGTCGTGAACGTATGCATGTAGGTGTCGAGGCTGACCTTGACGTTCGTGACCTGCCCGCCGACCGTCTCGACGCTCGCGAACTGCGCAACGACGCCGGCGAAATATTGAGCGACCGAGATCGAGAGGAACCACACGCCCATCATCAGGCCGACGATCCTGGCGATCGATAGCTTGGTGATCATGCTCAATCCGACCGGCGAGATGCAGAGTTCTGCAAGCGATTGGATGAGGTAGAGACCGGCGAGCCACCACAAGCCGACCTGGAAGTTGTTGCCGGCGCCCGCAAAGGTGGAGCCCCAGATGAGGAACAGGAAGCCCGCTCCGACGCCGACCAGCGCGATTGCGAACTTGACCGGGATCGACGGCTCCAGTCCGCGTTTGGCGAGGCTCGTCCATAATATGCTCATGAGTGGAGCGAAGATCACGATGCAGATCGGGTTGAAATTCTGCGTCTGCGGCGCCGACAGCGTAAACAGCCCGAAGACGCTTCTGTCGGTGTTGCGGTCGGCGAACAAAGTCAGCGACGATCCCGCTTGCTCGAACAACGTCCAGAAGAAGACGTTGAAGGTAATGAGGATCATCGCCGCGACCATCATCTGGAACTCGGTCTGCGTTCCCTTGGCATATGACCAGATGAGGATCGCCGGAACGCCGATCAGGAACGAACCGAACAACAGCTTACCCATGATCGACAAGGAAGCGACGTAGCCGATGAAACCGGACCCAGGCTCGGGCTCCGGCGTGTTCATGAGATTGACGAACAGCCAGTAGAAGACCGGGACCGCGACCAACGCGCCGATGTAGACCCAGAGCGAGCGGTCTTTCTCCTTGACCGGCGTCTCGCCGTAACCGTCTAGGCGGCCGCCATCGAATTGCATGAGCAAATAGGCGATCGTCATGCCGACCCCGGCAAGTGCGAAGCCCGCCCACCAGCCGATCCAGTCGGCAAGGATCGGGCACGCGAGCTGCCCCAGGATCGAGCCGAGGTTGATGCCCATGTAGAAGATGGTGAAGCCACTGTCGCGCCTGCGGTCGCCCTGGGCGTAGAGCGTGCCGACGATGGTCGAGATGTTCGGCTTGAAGAAACCGTTGCCGACGGAAATGAGCGACAGGGCAAGCAGCAGGATCCCGACAGTCAGCGGATTGCGCTCGCCGTGCGATTCGAAGGCTCCCTTCGGAATCGTCCGCGCAACGCTGCTGTCCGCATTGAGCAGCGATACGCTGCCGTCGTCGTTGCCCTTGATCTGCAGCTTCTGGTCGCCGGCGAGGATGTAGCGAACCTCGTTGCTGGTCGTCGGCCGGTCGCGGAAATTCTGGATTTGCACCTCGTAACGCTGCCCGTCGACCACCGCGTAGGGCTTAGCCGGCTGGCCGCCGAAGGCGAGCGTGAAATAGCCGATCGCCATCAGGATCGCGCCGAATTTCACTGACTTCTTGGAACCGAGAATCTGATCGGCGATCAGCCCGCCTACGAGCGGCGTCAAATACACGAGCGCGGTATAGCCGCCGTAGAGGCCGGTCGCCTGCTGGTCGCTGAAGATGAAATGCTTGGTGAGGTAGAGCGTCAGCAGCGCTCGCATGCCGTAGTAGCCGAACCGCTCCCACATTTCCGTCGTGAACAGCCGTGCAAGCTCGCGCGGGTGGCCGAACCAGGTCTTCTTGTCTGCCGGATTTGTCTTGCCGGAAGCGGGCGTGAACGGTTCTTCGACCGCGGGCGTGTCTACCATATTCTCTCTCCCCAGAGCGCCGCGACCGTAACGACCAAAATCCTCTTGTGAAGCACATTGTTGGCCCGCCCTGCCGCTCCTATGGCCGTGGTCGATGCTCAATGACCGTTCATCGATCCTGTCGCTCCTCGAGACCCGCCGATCAGCCAAGCCGCGCGAGCTGGTCGGGCCGGGTCCTACCCCTGCCGAGCTGGAGCGGATCCTCAACATCGCCGCACGCTCACCCGATCATGGCAAGCTCACTCCGTGGCGCTTCGTCGTCGTCGGACCAGACAAGCGCGATGCGCTCGCCGAGTTGCTCAAAGAGGCGTTGGCGGAAGAAAATCCCCAAGCCACCGACGCTCACCGCCAGAAGGAAGACGAGTTCGCGCATTATGCGGGTCAGCTGATCGTGCTGGTCTCGGCGCCTGTTCACGATCACAAGATCCCGGTCTGGGAGCAGGAGCTGTCGTGCGGCGCGGCGGGCATGAACCTGCTGCTCGCCGCCCACGCGCTGGGCTTCGTCCCGGGCTGGGTGACCGGCTGGCGCGCTTATTCGGAGCGTGTTCGCCAAGCCTTCTGCCGCCCCAACGAGCGCGTGGCGGGGTTCGTCTTCATCGGTCACCCGGGGCACCAAATCGAAGATCGCCCGCGCCCCGCGCTTTCTGAGGTGGTTCGAGAGTGGGAGCCGCCAACAAGCTGACTTTGCCCGTTGAACTTTCAGCGCGACGGTGTATTATGACAGCATGACGCTGAGAACCCAGCACGAAAAGCCAGTCTACGTCCGCCTTCGCGAGACGATCGCCGACGCGATCCTCGCCGGCAAATATGGCGACGGCGACCCTCTCCCCTCGGTCCGCGCGCTTGCAGCGGAAGAGCAGGCCAACCCGCTGACGGTGGCAAAGGCGTATCAGGGATTTCAGGACGAAGGGCTGATCGTCGTGAAGCGCGGCGTCGGCATGTTCGTCGCTCCGGGCGCCCGGGCGCGGCTCAGCGACAGCGAGCGCAGCCGTTTCCTCAAGGAGGAATGGCCGCAGATCCGCGCGCGGATGAGGCGGCTTGGAATCGGCGCGGCCGAGCTGTTGGACCGCGAGAGCGCCTGAACTTTCCGGAAACGGACTAATCCTCTAGCCGCGTTCGCATGGAGACGCGGGTCCTTCCCTTCAGTGACGAAAGCATCGCCGAGGCCGCTCGGCTGATCCTCGACGGCCAGCCGGTCGCCGCGCCCACCGAGACCGTCTACGGCCTCGCCGCCGACGCTACCAACGCGGAGGCCGTCGCGCGAATCTACGAGGCGAAGGGCCGCCCAAGCTTCAACCCGCTCATCGTTCACGTGCCGAACCTCGAAACCGCGCAGCGGATCGGCGAGTTCGGTGCAGAGGCGGTGGCGCTCTCCCGCGAGCATTGGCCGGGTCCGCTTACCCTCGTCGTTCCGCTTCGTCCGGATGCTGAGATCGCCTCACTCGTCACCGCCGGCCTGCCGAGCGTTGGCCTGCGGGTCCCGGACCATCCGGCGATGCAGGCGCTGCTGCGCGCTTGCAACCGGCCGCTCGCCGCGCCGTCAGCCAACGCCAGCGGCTCGATCAGCCCAACCCGCGCCGAACATGTCCTCAAGAGCCTCGGCGGCCGAATTCCCCTTATCATCGATGGCGGAGCGACAAAGCGCGGCATTGAATCGACGATTGTCGCTTCAACAGGTGGGCCGTTGCGCCTCCTCAGGCGGGGCCCGATCGAGGTCGATGCTCTCGAAGGACCGCAGGGCTCGGTCATCGAAGCTCCTGGCCAGATCGCGAGCCACTATGCGCCTTCGAAACCGCTGCGGCTGAACATCGAGAATGCCGATCGCGACGAATATCTCATCGGATTCGGAGCCACGGCGGGCGATTCCAGCCTGAGCCCGACAGGCGATCTCGTCGAAGCAGCCGCCAAATTGTTCGACCTGCTGCACGACGCTGATGCATCCGGCAAACCGCGCATCGGCGTGGCGCCGGTCCCGAATGAAGGCCTCGGCGCAGCCATCAACGACCGCTTGAAGCGCGCAGCAGCCGGGCGGGACTGACACAAAAAAAAGGGGCGGACCGAGCGCCGCCCCTTCCCCTGTTGTGAAGCCGCCAATTGCATGCAGCTCTCAAGAAGCCAAGACAAATCCCTGCAATTTCAGAAGTTAGGCCTGTGCTGTTGCCGATTTGACACGAGCCTGGAAGCTCTTTCGGAGCTTCTGCAGCTTGGGCGGGATGACGGCCAGGCAATAAGGATTCCGCTGCCCCTCCCCGGCCCAATAGTCCTGGTGATAATTTTCCGCCGGAAACCATTTGCCCATCGGCTCGATCGTGGTGACGATGGTTCCGTAATGATCGACATTGGCGCGCTTGATGCCTTCGCGCGCTTCCCGCTCTTGCCCCTCGTTCTGCGGGAAGATCGCCGATCGGTACTGGGTCCCGATATCGTTACCCTGCCGATTGAGCTGCGTCGGATCGTGAGTCGCAAAGAAGATATCGAGCAGATCCCCGTAGCTCAGTTCGTCGTTATCGAAGGTGATCCGGATCGCCTCGGCGTGGCCGGTATCGCCGCCGCACACCTCCTTGTAGGTCGGATCGGAGGTGCGGCCTCCGGTGTACCCGCTTTCGACCGATTTGACGCCGACCACATCGAGGAAGACTGCCTCGGTGCACCAGAAGCACCCGCCCGCCAATACCGCGATCTCTTCGGTCATTTCACCGCTCCTCTAAGCTCGAGGAGCGGAAATAGGCTTGCTCAGCCCTGTTTGTAAGACGCCTTCAGGCTGGCGAGCTCGAGCCTCTTGCCGACCCATTCGGAAAGCTCGTCGAAGTCGAGTGCCCTTTCGAAGACAATGCCGGCGCGGCGCTCGGAGTACCAGCGAACCTCGCCCTTCACGGGGCGCAGGCTTTCGATAACGACGACGACCTTCTTGCCCACGCAATATTCGTCGATTGGCTCAACCTTCATCCCGCCGAGCGAGATGTCGTGAACGTCGACGGTGTAATAGACCTTGCCGACCTTGACCGATGCCTTGCACGCGATGTCGAGGCGCGGCGGACGCGCGCGGAACCCTAGCCGCGGCTTGCGCCCGGCAAGGAGCTCGCCGAGATCGACGTTCTGGTCGAACTTGAGGCCCACTAGGTCCTCGCGAGTCCAGACCGCAGTGGCTGGGACTTTTTGCCCAGAAATTTCAACTTGTACCCGATCGTCGACCGCGGGGACGTGCGTGGCGATTGCCATGATCCCGCCGGCGGACATGTTCTTGATCTTGATCAATTGCTGGTTGCCGCTGGCGTCGATTAGCTTACCGACCCTCAGCATTGCAGAGATACGCTCGTCCACGCGGCGCTCTATCGGCCTGGGAACCGAGGTCGAGAGCGACACCGTGGTCGAATCGAAGGCTGCATCGGTCTCGGCGTTAATCGCCGCGGCCGACTTCCTGCGGATCAGCGATTCAAACATGCCTTTCAGAGCGCCTCTTCCCCGCCAAATTCGCTTCAAAATGGGACTTTATGGACGTTGTGGTTAAAAGAGCGTTTCATCGGGTTGAAATGAAGCGTTGTTGCTGCCTAGGTCCCTTGCGGGAGAGCATTGAATGCCGCAGCCGCGACTGCTGCTGATTGATGACGAGCCGACGCTCGCGGAGTTCCTTGCCAGCGCGGCCGAGGAAAGCGGCTTCGATCCCGTCATCACCGAGCGCGACGACGAGTTCCGCGATGCTTTCCTCGCGCAAACTCCCGACATGGTCGCGCTCGATCTGGGAATGCCGGGGATGGACGGCGTCGAGCTGATCCGTTTCCTCGCCGACCAGCAATATTCGGCCCCGGTGCTGATCGTCAGCGGCTTCGACCGGCGTGTCCTCGAATCTGCGTTTCGGCTCGGGGCGGCCCTCGGGCTGACTATGGTCGGACCGGTCGAGAAACCCGTACGGTTCGAAGTCCTCGAAGAGATGCTGAGCCGGCTCAAGGCGACGCTCTAGCGGTGCCGGCCCGGGCCGACGAAAAGCTGATGCGGGCTCTTGCGCGCGCGCTCCGGGAGCAGCGGCTGCACATGCTCTATCAGCCAATGGTCAAGCTGCGCGACGGCACCTTGGTCAGCGTCGAAGCGCTGGTCCGCTGGGACGATCCGGACCTCGGCCGCATCGAGCCATCGCGCTTCATCCCGCTCGCTGAGGAACACGGGCTCATCGACGATCTCACGCACTGGGGTTTGCGGACGATCCTTCGCCAGTGGCTCGACTGGGGCGAAGAGGGAATCGACACTTCGATCGCGTTCAACATCTCGGCGTTGAGCCTCCAGCACCTCGATTTCCCCGACCTCGTGGAGCGCATGTGCCGCGGACTGGAGGTCCCGACCGACCGGCTCGTGCTCGAGCTGACCGAAGGGGCAACGCAGCCTCTTATCAAGCTGATGGACACGCTGACCCGGTTCCGGATCAAGGGAATCGGCCTTGCGATCGACGATTTCGGGACCGGCTATTCCTCGTTGATGCAGCTGCGGCAACTTCCTTTCACAGAGGTGAAGGTCGATCAGGCGTTCGTCGCTGACGTCGCCGTCTCACGCGATAGCAGGCTGATCATCCAGGCGATCACGGAGCTTGCTCACGGGCTGGGACTGGTGACCACCGCCGAGGGCGTCGAGACGACCGAGCAGCTGAGGATTGTCGCCGAGCTGGGCTGCGATATCGCTCAGGGTTATCTCATCGCCGAGCCACTGGAGCCTCGGGCGTTAGGACCGTGGAAGAAGGCCTTCCGCCGCCAGTGGCCCAAGATGATGGCCGAGGAACCGCTTGCCTTATGGGGCGACGTCGAAGCGAATGCCCTGGGCGAGCGGTAGTTCGCTTCCGTAATTGATGGTGTTGGTCTGGCGCCGCATGTAGGCGCGCCACGAATCCGACCCGCTTTCGCGCCCGCCGCCAGTCTCTTTCTCCCCGCCGAAGGCGCCCCCGATCTCGGCGCCCGACGGGCCGATGTTCACGTTGGCGATACCGCAATCGGAGCCCGACGCGGCCATGAACCGTTCGGCCTCACGCATGTCATTGGTGAAGATCGACGAAGACAGGCCCTGCGGAACGCCGTTATTGAGCGCGATCGCCTCGTCGAGGTCACGGTAGCGAAGCACATAGAGAATTGGCGCGAACGTTTCCTTGAGGACCGTCCCTTCATGGGCCTTCACCTCGACGATCGCAGGCCGGACATAATATCCTCCGTCGACTGCCTCGACGCGCTCGATCCGGTCGCCAAGCACCTCGTTCATCGACCTGAAGGCGTTCTCGTCGATCAGCGGACCGATCAAGGTGCCGCTCTCCCGGGGGTCACCGACTTTCACGCTGGCAAACAGGTTCCGAAGACGCGCGACCACCTGATCGGCGACGCTGTCGTGGACGATTAGGCGCCGGAGCGTCGTGCAGCGCTGTCCCGCGGTACCGGCCGCCGAGAAGAGAATGGCGCGGGCGGCAAGCTCCAGATCCGCCGAAGGACAAACGATCGTCGCATTATTGCCGCCAAGCTCGAGCAGCACGCGTCCGAACCGCTGAGCGACGCGCGGTCCGACGGCGCGGCCCATCGCGGTCGATCCCGTCGCGGAGACGAGCGCGATCCGCGGATCGTCGACCAGCGCTTCGCCGACGCCGCGTTCCCCCTGAACGACTTGCAGCAGCCCGTCAGGAACGCCGCCGAACCGCTCGCCTGCGCGCCGCGCGATCGTCATCACCAGTTCGGCGCAAAGCGGAGTCTTCTCGCTCGGCTTCCAGATCACGGGATTGCCGCAGACGAGCGCGAGCATCGCATTCCACGCCCACACCGCCACGGGGAAGTTGAACGCGCTGATGACGAGCACCGGCCCGAGCGGATGCCATTGCTCCATCATCCTGTGGTTGGGCCGTTCGCTCGCGATAGTGAGGCCGTAAAGCTGCCGCGACAGCCCGACCGCAAAGTCGCAGATGTCGATCATCTCCTGAACTTCACCGAGGCTCTCCTGGAGGATTTTCCCACTCTCCAGTGTCACCATCTTCGCCAGCACCGGCTTCGCTTCGCGCAGCCAGTCGCCGAGGACGCGGACGAACTCACCCCTTTGCGGCGCCGGCACCAGCCGCCAATGGTGAAACGCGTCGACTGCCCTTGCGCTGGCCGTCTCCGGATCCCCCGAAGTCACCCGCCCAAGCGGCTTCCCGTCGATCGGCGAGAAGCTCACGAGCTTCCCTGCCGATGCAATGCCCGCGAGCTCGAGAATCCGCTCGGCTTCCTCGGCCGCAGTCACGCCAACATCTCCCGCGCCTTCGCCATCGCCGCGACCCCCGCTTCGATCGTCTCGTCCTTCTTGCTGAAGCAGACGCGCACCAGGTGGCGCGCCGGCTCACGCTCGGCAAAGGCCGACAGCGGGACCACCGCGACGCCTGCCTTCTCGACAGCTGCCGCCGCAAATCCTTCGTCGTCGAGCGGGATGCCTGAAGCGGCAAGATCGACGCACATGAAATAGGTCGCGGCAACGTCGAGCGTCGTGTAGCCGGCGCTATTCAAGCCCTCGGCCATGAGGTCGCGCGAGCGCTGGAAGCGGTCGCGCATCGGCTGCAGCCAGCTGTCGCCTTCGTCCAGTCCGAACGCGACTGCAGCTTGCAGGTTGGGAGCCGTCGAGAAGGTCAGGAACTGGTGTGCGCGGGCGACGATCGATGCGAGTGCCGGCGCTGTCGCCATCCAGCCGACCTTCCAGCCTGTCAGCGAAAAGATCTTGCCCGCCGAGCCGATCTTGATCGTGCGCTCTTCCATTCCCGGCAGGGTCGCGAGCGGCGTGAAGCGGCGGCCGTCGAGGACGATATGCTCCCACACTTCGTCGGCGATCACCGTGAGGTCGTGATCGCGCGCAAGCGCGGCGATGATCTCCAGCTCGTCGAGCCCGTAGAGTCGTCCGGCCGGATTGTGCGGGTTGTTGAAGAGAATCGCGCGGGTCTTTCCGCTCACCGCCCTCTCGAGCGCTTCGCGGTCGATGCGCCATGCAGACGGCTGGAGCGCGACTTCGACGGGAATCGCGCCTGCCCTGCGGATCATCGGCGCATAGCTGTCGTAGGCCGGCGTTAGTATGATCACTTCATCGCCCGGCTGGACCGTTGCCAGGATCGCCGACCCGAGCGCTTCGGTCGCACCGCTCGTCACGCAGATTCCTTCGGCCGTGAGCTGCTGGCCGTAATGCCGGTTGTAATGGTTCGCGATCGCTTCACGCAGCGGCACGATTCCGCGCGACGGCGCATATTGATTCGATCCTTCGACTACCGCCCTGGCGGCCGCATCGAGGATCTCGGGCGGCCAGCCGAAATCCGGGAATCCCTGGCCGAGGTTGACTGCGCCATGTTGCGTGGCGAGGCCGGACATGCGTTCGAACACGCTGGTCTTCATCTGTTCGTAGATCGGGTTCATGGCCGTCCGCATAGCGGCAAGCTCGCTTCACCGCGAGTGAGGCGCGGCGGGTCGAAACTCCGCTGGTGGCGATACTCGCTGGATGGCGCTAGCGGCGGCTGATGCAACGCTCACCGATCAGCGCCGCCGATTCTGCCGCGTCCGCATTCCCGGCTTGGTCATTGCTCGGGCCGAACGCGCGGAGGGCACTGCTCAACCGCGCCGCCGACGAGCTGGAAATACGCTCTGACGCCTTCGTGCGGGCCATGGCGGAGGAGCTTCGAGCTTCGGAACCCTGGGCGCGGTTCAACGTCATGCTCGGCGCCGCGATGGTTCGCGAAGCCGCGGCGCTAACGACCCACATCACCGGCGAAGTAATTCCGTCGGACAGACCCGGCCTCCTCTCCCTCGCGCTTCGCGAGCCCGTTGGCGTCATACTAGGGATCGCGCCTTGGAACGCTCCGGTGATCCTCGGCTGCCGGGCGATCGCCACCCCCCTTGCCTGCGGCAACACCGTGATCCTCAAGGCGTCGGAGCGCTGTCCGCGAACACACGCACTGATCGTCGAAGCCTTCGATGCGGCCGGTTTTCCTGACGGCGTCGTCAATCTCGTCACCAATGACCTTGCAAAGGCTGCGCAGGTGGTGGGTGAGCTGATCGACCATCCGGCCGTGCGGAGGATCAACTTTACGGGCTCCACGGCGGTCGGAAAGGTCGTTGCGCGGCGCGCTGCGGAGCATCTGAAGCCGGTCCTGCTCGAGCTTGGCGGCAAGGCACCCTTGATCGTCCTTGAGGACGCCGACATGGACGAGGCCGTGAAGGCGGCCGCCTTCGGCGCCTTCATGAACGCCGGCCAGATCTGCATGGCGACCGAGCGGATCATCGTCGTCGAAGAGGTCGCTGACGAATTTGCCCGCCGCTTTACCGAAAAGGTGGCAGCCATGCCCGCTCCCGCGATCGGTGAGCAGGTCGACGATGCTGCGCAGGGGAGCGTGCGCGAATTGATCAACGACGCGCTGAACAAGGGCGCCCGCGACATTGCGCCGGGACCGGCGACGGTTCTCGACGGGATCACGTCGGCGATGAAGCTGTACGGCGACGAGAGCTTCGGCCCCGTGGTCGGAATCATCCGCGTCGCCGACGAGGAGCAAGCAATCCGCGTCGCCAACGACAGCGACTACGGCCTCTCCGCGGCGGTCTTCACGCGCGACGCGGCCCGCGGCCTCCGCATTGCCCGCCGGATCCGGTCGGGCATATGCCACGTCAACGGACCAACGGTGCAGGACGAACCGCAAATGCCCTTCGGCGGCGTCGGGGGGTCAGGCTACGGCCGCTTCGGCGGCAAGGCGGGCATCGAAGCCTTCACCGAGCTCCGCTGGATCACGATCGCCGGCGAGCCTGGCCACTATCCAATCTGACGAGGATTGGCTGGGGCGGCAGGATTCGAACCTGCGAATGCCGGTACCAAAAACCGGTGCCTTACCACTTGGCGACGCCCCAGCAGGCGTGCGCGCGAATGCGCGGGGAGGCGCGGCTTATAGCCGCTCGCTCGCCTAAGGGAAGCGGAGCGCTCCAGCCGTTCGCCGATTGATCGAACGTCCCCTTCCCCACCGCTGCACCCATGCTTAGCATGGCCACGACATTCCGTGTTGCCGGGGGTGAATGATGATCAGAATTTCTGCATTCCTGCTTGGAACCGCTATCGGCGGATCCATCGCGCTAGCCCAACCGGCGGCGAACGGCCCTGTCCTGCCGCCGGACGGCTTCGACATGACGGCGATCGACCATTCGACCAAGCCGGGCGACGACTTTTTCCAATACGCCAACGGCAAGTATCTCGCGCGGACCGCGATCCCCGCCGATCGACCGATCGCGTCACGCCGCTATGAGATGACCGACCGAACCGACCGGCAGCTCAAGACCCTGCTCGAGGAAGCCGCTGCGAACGCCCCGGAGCAGCCGAGCGACCTCAAGGGCAAGGTCGGCGCCTTCTATGCTTCGTTCATGGATGAGGCAGCGATCGAGAGGCTCGGCGCGACAGCGATTGCTCCCGAGCTCGACGCGATCCGCGCCGCATCCGACCTGCCCTCCCTCGCGCGCCTGATGGGACAGTCGACGGTCGACACTTTCCCCGCGCCGTTCGGCGTCGGCATCGACCTCGACGTCAAGAAGACCGACGCCTACGCCATTTACCTTGGCCAGAACGGTCTCGGACTTCCCGACCGCGACTACTATCTCAAGCCCAATTTCGGGAAGGAGCGGGATGCCTATCGCGCCTATGCCGAGCGGCTGCTCGGCCTTCTCAACTGGCCCGATCCCGCCGGGGCCTCGCAGCGCATCGTAGCCCTCGAGACGGCGCTCGCCGAAGCGAGCTGGGACAAGGAGAAGCAGCGCGACCTGACGATCCAGTACAACCCGGTCAGCAAGGCCGAGCTGCAGGCACTGGCGCCGCGTTTTCCGTGGGAGCCGTTTCTTCAAGGCGCCGGTGTCGGCGACCGCGACCGCTTCATCGCGACGACCAACACCGCCTTTCCAAAGCTTGCCGACGTGATCGCCTCGGCACCGCTCGAGACGGTGAAAGCCTGGATGGCGTTCCGGGTCGCCGATTCCGCCGCGCCCTATCTCTCCAAGCCTTTCGCGGACGCGAATTTCGACTTCCGGAACAAGAGTCTCCAGGGCCAGGCGGAACAGGCACCTCGCTGGAAGCGCGCGAAACGCGCGGTGGGCGGCGACGATTGCGGCGCCGATCCCGCAAGCTGCTTCGGCACCCTCAACTGGGCGCTCGGACAGCTCTATGCGGAGCGCTACTTCCCCGTCTCGACCAAGACGCGGATCGAAACGCTCGTCGGCAACATCAAGTCGGCGTTCCGGCACCGGCTCCAGACTCTCGACTGGATGGGACCGGCGACAAAGAAGGAAGCGCTGAAGAAGCTCGACACCTACACGATCAAGGTCGGCTATCCCGACAATTGGCGCGACTATTCGAACGTCGTCATCCGCCGCGACGATCTCCTCGGCAATGTGCGTCGGTCAGCCGCCGCCGACTGGGCCTTCTACGTCAACCGAAGCACGGGACCGGTGGACAAGAGCGACTGGCTGATGACCCCTCAGACCAACGATGCCTACAACGGATCGCTCCGCGACATCGTCTTCCCGGCGGGCATCCTCCAGGCGCCGATCTTCGATTCCAACGCCGACCCTGCTTACAATTACGGCGCGGTCGGCGCGGTCATCGGCCATGAGCTGACTCACGGTTTCGACGACCAGGGCCGCTCGATCGACGCCTCAGGCGCGCTTCGCGACTGGTGGACCGCGAAGGACGCCGCCGAGTTCAAGCGCCGCGCGGCCGTCTTGGGCGCCCAATATGCGAAGTTCGAGCCGGTGCCCGGCGTGCACATCAAGCCGGGGCTGACGATGGGCGAGAATATTGCCGACCTCGGCGGCCTGGCGATGGGCCTCGATGCCTACCACGCCTCGCTGAAGGGCAAGAAAGCGCCGGTGATCGACGGTTTCACCGGCGACCAGCGAGTCTTCCTCGGCTGGGCCCAGGCCTGGGCTGGCAAGGCGTCGGACGAGTTCATCCGCAACCTGACGACCAGCGACCCGCACAGCTGGCGCAAGTATCGCGTGAACGGCGTCGTCCGGAATATCGACGGCTGGTATCCGGCGTTCCAGGTCAAGCCCGGCGACAAGCTCTATTTGGCTCCGGAAAAGCGCGCGCGAATCTGGTAGGCGGCCTTCCATGGCCGAACCCAGCATCCGCGATTTCCACGCGCACATCTATTACGACCCGGAGGAGGTCGATCGGGCGAAGCAGCTTGCGGCGGCGGCTCAGGAGCGCTTTCCCATCGCAGTCGGCCACTTCCATCTGCGGCCGGTCGGTCCGCACCCGCGCGGGAGCGTGCAGCTTACCGTGCCGCGCGATTCTTTCGGCGATGTCGCCCAGTTCCTGGCGCTCAATCGCGGCGGGCTGACGATCTTCGCTCACGCGGAAACTGGCGAGGATCTCGCCGATCATACCCAGCACGTGATCTGGTTCGGTCCGAGCGAAGCGCTCGACCTTTCGATCTTCAGCTAGCCGTCGCCGCTTCCAGCTCGCCACCGTTGCCCCTAGCCAGCGCGGCCCCGAGTGCGACCAGGGGCACGAGAGGCACGAGGAAGGAAAGGTGATACCAGACCGGGAATAGGTGCCAGTGGGTGAGGTGGTACGGCAGGAACATCGCGAGGACGATCGCTCCCACCAGCCATGGCACCCATTTTGTCGAGGAATCGATCCAGCCGACGACCGCGCCTGCGGCCAGGGACGTAAGCGCAGCTTCGATCAGCCGGCCTGCTTCCATCGGGCCGGTGAACTGCATCAGGCCGGCAGACCGAAGCGCCAACTCGGCGGAGTGATAACCGGGGATCGCCGCGCGCAGCCCAAAGTTGAGGATGGTGACGACCACGGCCCAGGTTACGAGTCCCGCAACGACGCTTCCGATCGTCCGCCACATAATGCGACTCCCCTATTGCTTATTAGAATCGCATTAGTTTAATTAAACTATGAACGCAAGACTGCTCCTCCTCGGCGTCCTCCACCGCGGCGACTTCCATCCGTACGAGATCAAGCGCCGGCTCGAGGCGGCAATGGTCGAGTGCTACATCGATGTGGATGTCGGCACGCTTTATTACGCCGTTCGCCAGCTCGAAAAAGAAAAGCTGATCGAAGCGGTCGCCGAGGAACGCGTGGCACGCGGCGGGATCCGAACGATCTACCGCATCACTGCCGAGGGCCGGGCCGAGTTCAGGAAGGGTTTGCACCGTCAATTCGAGGTCGAAGGGCCGGTTTCGCGAACGCTCTACGGCGCGCTCCTATTCCTTCAACTCGCGGACCGCGGGACAGTCGAGGACAGCTTGCGCCGACGGATCGCGCGCCTCGACGATCTCATCGCCAAGCTCGGTCCGATCCGCGAGGAAATGGCGCCCAGGGTCGGCACAGGCGGCAGGCACCTGCTCACGCACATTGAACGGCAACGGCTGCTTGACCGCGATTGGCTCAGGGAGCTTCTTGCCGACATCGAAAAGCACGGCATTCGCGATGTCGCCGATCCGGCGAGTCTTGCCCGCGGTTAAGCGTTCGGGATGCGCCCGTTGACGAGGTCTTCGTAATCCTTGTCGAGCTGCAGCGCGACCTCGACGGAATCGAACTTGTAGGGCCCGATCGACTGGATCGCGGTGACTTCCGCCGCCGTTCCAGTGAGGAATGCCTGTTCGAACGATTCCATCTCTTCCGGCCAGATCGCCCGCTCGATGACGCCGATCCCGCGCTTGCGCGCCAGGTCCATCACCGTCCGCCGGGTAATCCCGTCGAGGAAGCAGTCCGGCACCGGCGTATGGAGCGACCCGTCCTTCACGAAGAAGATGTTCGCGCCGGTCGCCTCGGCCACGCGCCCGCGCCAGTCCAGCATCAGCGCGTCGTCAAACCCACGGCTTTCCGCATGCTGCTTCGACAGCGTGCAGATCATGTAGAGTCCGGCCGCCTTCGATTCAGAGGGCGCGGTGTAAGGCGCAGGCCGGCGCCACGGCGCGATGTCTAGGCGGATGCCGTTCCTGGCGATTTCCGGATCGAAATATTTGCCCCACTCCCAGGCGGCGATGGCAAGGTGCGGCTTCGTATTCCCCGGGGCGACGCCCATCGATTCCGAGCCGCGCCACGCGACGGGGCGCATGTAAGCGTCGGTGAAGCCGTTCGCCTTCAGCACTTCGTAGCAGGCGGCGTCGATCTCCTCGACCGCCCACGGCAGCTCGAAGCCCAGCAGGCTCGCGCTCCGGCGCAGCCGCTCACTATGCTCGCGAAGCTTGAAGATGACGCCATTATAGGCGCGCTGCCCCTCGAACACCGAGGAAGCATAGTGAAGCGCGTGCGTCAGCACATGGACGCGCGCATCGCGCCAGGGGACCAGTTCGCCGTCGAACCAGATCCACCCGTCCCGATCGTCGAACGGGCCTTGTTTTCCGGATGCCATGCGCCGCGCCTAGGGCAGGCGCGTCTCCGCTTCAAGCGAGGGAGCGCCCCGTCGGCTAGACGCGGGCCTCGGCCGCTTCTTCTTTGGCTTCCTCCGCCAACTCAGCGCCGCGTCGGCCCGCAGCTTCGATCGTCAGCGCGACCAGGCCGTCCAGCCCATCGTCGCGATCGAGGACGGCGAGTCCTGCTTCCGTCGTGCCCTTCGGGCTGGCGACACGGCTTGCGATCGACTCCATGCTTTCGCCGCGCGTTGCCGCCATCCACGCGGTGCCGAGCACCGTTTCGAGCGCAAGCGTCGCCGCGATCTCTTGCGAAAGTCCCCGCTCCACGCCGGCCTTTGCAAGGGCGGCGACGAAGCGAGCGACATAGGCGGGCCCAGCGCCGGCAACCGAGCCAAGCGCTCCGAGCTTCTGTTCGTCCGCCATCCACATTGCGAAGCCCAGAGCCGCGAACAGATCGGAAATCTGCTGCTTCGAGCTCGGCTCCCTGTCTGCGTAAAGCCCGGTGACCCCGCGCCGAATTGCAGCAGGCAGATTCGGCATTGCCCGGACGACGTCGCGCACCCCGGGAAAATAGCGTCGCAATGTGGTCGTCTCGACGCCGGCAAGCAGTGAAACCACGACTGTTTCCACGGTCAGGAAGCGCTGCAGCTCCGGCGCCACCTCCCCAAGCTTTTGCGGCTTGAATGCAAGGATCACGAGTTCCGGCCCGGCAGGCGCATCGCCGGCGCTCTTGACAACCCGGACGCCTTCGATCGGCTTGCCGCTCGGGCGAATGACGGTGACCGGCGAAAGGTCGAGCCCGCCCATGCGCCAACCGTCGACGATCGCCCCGCCCATATTGCCGCAGCCGACGAACCAGGTCGGGGCGGGTAATTGCAAGGTGCCGCTCATGCTTCTCCGTGTGTGTCGATCAGCGCAGCGGAAATCGCTTCGCCGGGGGATTTGCCGCCCCACAGGACGAACTGAAAAACGGGATAGAAGCGCTCGCACTCCTCGACGGCGGCTTCGGCGATGGCCTCCGCCTGCTCGAAGCTGAGACCTTCGCCCTCGCCGGCATCGAGGATCGTCGAATGGCGGAAAACCACCAGTCCCGATCCCGACCACAATTCGAAATGGCCGAGCCACAGCTGCTCGTTGATGAGGCTCAGAGCCTCGTAGATCGCCGAGCGCTTTTCCGGCGCGACCTTGATGTCGGGGAAGGCAAGGAACTGCAGCACCTGGTCTTCGGGCCGCCACACGCCGCGCAGCTCGTACTGCGCCCAGCTGCCCGTGGCTGAGGCGATAATCTCGCCCTCGCCGGTCCGCTCGGACGCCCAGCCGCGAGCCTCGAAATATTGCTCGAGAACCTCGATCGGCGCGCCGTCGTCACGCTCTTCCTGGGTTTCTTCCTCGCTCAGATTCACGCTCCCGGCCCAGCTTTCTTGGTTCCACCGCGCTTCGCCACGGGCGTGGGCGAAGGGGCGAGCTTCGCCTCGAGTGCCGCAATCCGAGCCTTCAGCGCCTCATTCTCGTCGCGCGCAGCTGCCGCCATGGCTTTCACCGCCTCGAACTCGTCGCGCCCGACGAAGTCTGCGCCGCCCATCCATTCCTTGAACTTCTCGCGCGCGCTGGATTCGGCCTCACGGCCCATGCCGGCGAAGGTCCCGGCAAAGCCGTTCACCATCTTCACGAAGTCGTCGAACATCTTGTTCTCGGACTGCATCGGACTTTCTCCCTTTCGGCGCGGAAATAGGAGGTCGGGTGGATTTTCGCCACCCTGCCCGTCGGACCTATCCCCAGCTGCCTCAACTATCCCCAATTTTTGTTAGCCTAGAAGCGACGTTCCGGCTCCAGGGTTCAGCGCTTCGATCGTTGCGTTGAGGGTAGCGGCGAAGACGAGCCACGCGAGATAGGGGATCAGGAGAAGTCCGGCGGTCTTGCGGAGCTTCTGGAACTCGCGGGCCGCGGCCGCCGCCACGGCCGCCATGATGAAGATTACCCACTTGGCCAGCGCGATGTCGTGCGCTGCGAAGAAGATCGGCGACCAGGCAAAGTTCAATGCAAGCTGGATGAAGAAGAGGATCAGGGCGAGGCGCCGCCGCTCTGACGGCGGCTCGTCCAATATCATCGCGAGAGATATTCCGAGCAGCGCATAAAGGATCGGCCACACGACGCCGAAAGCCCACCCCGGCGGCATAAAGAACGGCTTGTGAAGTGCGTCGAACCAGCCGTTGCCGTAGCCGCTGTTGGACAGCCAGCCGCTCAGCCCCCCGAAAAGCTCGATCGCAATCACCGGGACGATCGCGGTCTTCCACCAAATCTTGCGTTCAAGCCCCTCAGCCATTCTTCATCGCTCCGATCAGGAATTCGACATTGCCCTCTGGGCCGGTGATCGGGCTAGGGACGGTGCCGAGCACGGTCCAGCCTTGGGCTTCGACCCACGCTCTCGCTTCGGCACAGACGCGCGCGTGCACGGCGGGATCGCGAACGACGCCGCCCTTCCCGACTTCCGCGCGCCCAGCTTCGAATTGCGGCTTTACGAGCGCGACCAGTTTCGCGTCCGCTTTCGCCAACCTCAGCGGAGCCTCGAGCACTTTTGCAAGCCCGATGAAGCTCGCGTCGCAAACCACGATGTCGACCGGCTCGGGAATAATGCTGCCGTCGAGATTGCGCGCGTTCGTCTGCTCATGAACGACCACGCGCGGGTCCTGCCGCAGCTTCCACGCAAGCTGGTTGGTCCCGACATCCACCGCATAAACCTTCGCCGCCCCGCGCGCGAGCAGCACATCGGCGAACCCGCCCGTCGAGCTTCCCACATCCAGCGCCACGGCGTCCGTCACATCAAACCCGAAATGCGCCAGCCCATGATCGAGCTTGATCCCGCCGCGCGAAACCCACGGATGAGCCTTCCCCCGAACCTCCAGCGGCGCATCTTCGGCGAGCATCTCCCCAGCCTTCGAAAGCTTCTTCTCACCCGAGAACACCGCCCCCGCCATGATCAGCGCCTGAGCCCGAGCACGACTTTCTGCGAGCCCGCGGCTCACGAGCAGCTGATCCGCGCGAATTTTCATGTGCGAAAGAGATGTCGGATTGCGCGCATGCAGAGCCACGCGAGTCCCAAGGAGATTCCAAGTGATGTTGCTCCACCAACGTTACTGGGAGGCGCCTCATCACAGATTGCGCAACCCCAGATTGCAACGGATGAGAAAAGAGCTCCGAGAAGCAGAGCCAAAATGCCAGAAATTCCGAGCATTGCAGCGAGCGCTAACCTCGCTCCAACACTCAGGAATGTGATCAGGCCCGAACCTCCTCAACACCCGCGCTGTTCACCCGCAGCGCCTTCAGCACCGTCTCGACGATGTGCGGCGCGTTGAGGCGCGCCTCGTCATACTGCTTCTCAGGCTTGTCCTGGTCCTGGAAGCTGTCTGGCAGACGCATCGTGCGGATCTTCAGGCCCGCATCCATCAGCCCCTCATCGCTGGCCAGCGTCAGCACATGCGCGCCGAGGCCGCCGATCGAGGCTTCCTCGATCGTCACCGCAACCTCGTGCGTCGTCAGCAGGCGTCGGATCAACTCGCTGTCGAGCGGCTTGGCGAAGCGGAGGTCCGCGACCGTCGTCGACAGGCCCATTGCGTCGAGCTGGTCTGCAGCCTTCTCAGCCTCCGCGAGGCGAGTGCCGAGCGAGAGGATTGCGACCTTCTTGCCTTCGCGAACGATCCGGCCCTTGCCGATCTCGAGCTCGAGCGGTTGCTCCGGCAAAGCCACGCCCCTGCCCTCGCCGCGCGGATAGCGCACCGCGCTCGGCCCGCTGTCGTGGAGGGCCATGGTATGGACCATGTGGCAAAGCTCGGCCTCGTCCGCCGCGGCCATCACCACGAAGTTCGGAAGCGTGCAGAGATAGGCGAGGTCGAAGCTGCCCGCATGGGTAGCCCCGTCGGCCCCGACCAAACCCGCGCGGTCCATCGCGAACCTCACCGGCAAATTCTGGATCGCGACATCATGGACCACCTGGTCGTAGGCGCGCTGGAGGAAGGTCGAATAGATGGTCGCGAACGGCTTGTAGCCCTGAGCCGCCAAGCCGGCTGCGAACGTCACCGCATGCTGCTCGGCGATACCGACGTCGAAGGTACGATCCGGGAACTTCTCGGCGACCTTGTCGAGCCCCGTGCCCGACGGCATCGCCGCAGTGATCGCGACGACCTTTTCGTCGCGCCCCATCTCGCCGATCAGCGCCTTCGCGTAAACGCCTGTATAGCTCGGCGCTCCGGCCGCGGGTTTCGCCTGGACGCCTGAAACCACGTCGAACTTCACCACGCCGTGATACTTGTCCGCGGCATTCTCCGCCGGCTCGTAGCCCTTGCCCTTCTTGGTGACGACATGGACGAGCATCGGCCCGATCTCGGCATCGCGGACGTTCTCGAGCACCTCGACGAGGGCACGGACGTCGTGACCGTCGATCGGCCCGACATAATAAAAGCCGAGCTCCTCGAAGAGCGTGCCGCCGGTGACCCAGCCGCGCGTATATTCCTCGGCCTTCTTGGCCCAATCGTGGATCGCCTCGGGCATCATGCGGGCGATCCGCTGCGCGACCTTGCGCGGCCCGAGATATTTGTTCGAGCTGACCAGCCGGGCGAGGCTGTTGCTCATCGACCCGACGGGCGGGGCGATCGACATGTCGTTGTCGTTGAGAATGACGATCAGCCCGTTGCCGGCCGCTGCGGCATTGTTCATCGCCTCATAGGCCATGCCCGCACTCAGCGCGCCGTCGCCGATTACCGCGATGGCCTTGCCCGGAGCCCCGGAAAGCTTGTTCGCGATCGCAAAGCCGAGCGCCGCGGAGATCGACGTCGAGCTGTGTGCAGCGCCGAACGGGTCGTATTCGCTCTCGCTTCGCTTGGTGAAGCCGCTGAGGCCGCTTCCCTGGCGAAGCGTCCGAATTCGGTCGCGCCGTCCGGTGACGATCTTGTGCGGATAAGCTTGGTGACCGACGTCCCAAACCAGCTTGTCGTTCGGAGTGTCGAACACATAATGGAGCGCGACCGTGAGCTCGACCACGCCGAGCCCGGCGCCGAGATGTCCGCCGGTCACCGACACGGCCGAAATCGTCTCCTTCCGAAGCTCGTCCGCGAGCTGCGGGAGGTCGTCTTTACCGAGTGCTCGTATGTCGCTCGGATAATGGACCTTATCCAGCAACGGCGTATCGGGGCGGTCGCTCATCAGGAGGCTGCCCTACTCACAAGTGGCTGGCATGTCACCAATCTGGGCCGGCAAGCCCACGATTTCAGCGATTGCTCAGGAAATGCTCACTGCCCGCAGTCGCCGCACTTGCCGCGCACCTCGATGACCGGGCGCGTCGCGGAGTAGCCGGCGTTCGCCGCAGCCTTGCGGATGCTCGCCGACAAGGCGTCGTCGTCGACGTGGACGGTCTGCCCGCACTGGTCGCAGATCAGGAAGATGCAGTCGTGAAGGCACTCGGGATGCTGGTTCGCGACATAGGCGTTTTCGCTTTCGACCCGGCGCGCGAGGTTCACTTCGACGAAGAGGTCGAGGATCCGGTACACGCTGTTCGCCGCGATCCGCCGTTCCTGCGCCTTGGAGACCGCTTCCGCCACGTCGTAGGCGCTGGCCGGCTTGTCGAAGCTCGCCAGCGCGTCGAACACCGCCGCGCGCATGCCGGTCCACTGCTCGCCCTGGTTAGTCAGCCGCTCGCGCGCCGCTGCCTTGAGCGATTCGCCTTCGTGGAGCTGATGATCGTGCCGAGCCATGTTGTTACGCGAACGAGATAGACGCGACCCGCGCGGACGACAAGGAATCAGACGCTTGGATGCTTCGCCATCATGTTGAGCCGGTGCCCGAGTGAGAGCACCGAGACTCCAAGGATCGTCAGCGCCGCCTCATAGCCGCTTTCGTGCAGCGTCATGGCGAACGCCATAATCATCAGGCCGGCGATTCCCACTGCGCCCGGAAGAAGGAAGCCATGCTCGCGGATTCCGCCGCCGAGTGCGATCGCTCCGAGAAACATCGCGAGGGTGAGCCCAACTTCATGAATGATCGGACTGCCGAGCAACCCACCAGCCGACGCGAGCAGGCCCAGAAGCACCGCCGTCGCCACGCAATGGACTGCGCAGAGCCCCGAAAGGCCCATCGCGATCCGGTCGAGCCGGGAGGTGGAGAACGGCCGTGTCGCCATCGAGGCGCGATATAGACGAGCGTCCTGGAAGTTACAATATATCATGCGCCGGTGATTGCCGCACTTGCCCAACGGCTGGCCGCACGAGCATAGGCGCGCCGTCACATGAACATGCAAGCCAACCCAGGCACCGATGCCGCCGAGACGCGCGGTCCCCGCCCCCGACCGCTGTCGAACCTCCTGTTCTTCGTCGCCGCGCTGGTCTTCGCGATGGTCGTGATCGGCGGGATTACGCGGCTCACGGAAAGCGGGCTTTCGATCACCGAGTGGAAGCCGATCAGCGGCGCCATCCCTCCGCTCAGCCATGCCGACTGGGCACACGCCTTCGATCTCTACAGGCAGACCCCGCAATATCGTGAGGTCGCGGGCCCGGCCGGAATGACCTTGTCCGGCTTCAAGTTCATCTTCTTCTGGGAATGGGTCCACCGGTTTCTCGGCAGGATCATCGGCCTCGTCTTCTTCGTCGGCGTCGGCTGGTTCGCGCTGAAGCGCGAAATCCCCAAAGGCTTCGGCTGGCGGCTGGCAGCACTGTTCGTCCTCGGCGGGTTGCAGGGCGCGGTCGGCTGGCTGATGGTCATGTCGGGGCTCGAAGGACGCACGGAGGTCAGCCCCTACCGCTTGTCCGCCCACCTTCTCTTCGCGCTCTTTCTTTTCTCGGCGCTCATCTGGACCGCGCTCGATCTGCGCAGGCTGTCGCGCGACGCGAACGCGCGGCCGGCGCGGCTGACCGGATGGGGAGCCTTCGCGCTCGCCGCGCTGTTCGTCCAGCTGATGCTCGGCGCATGGGTCGCCGGCTTCCGCGCGGGCTACGTCTCCAACACCTGGCCCGACATGAACGGCCATTTCGTGCCGGAAGGGATCGACTGGTCGCAAGGCACCGGCTTCGCCATGACCCACGACCTCTACCTTCTCCATTTCATGCACCGCTGGTGGGCGTGGGTGGTCGTTGGTGTGCTGGTCCTGTTCGCCAGGCAAGTGAAGAAGATTGAGGGAGCGCGTCCTGCCTCGATCGCGATCCATTCGGCGTTCGGCACCCAGATCATCCTCGGGATCCTCACGGTCCTTTCAGGGATCGCGATCTGGCTCGCCGTCCTTCACCAGGCGACCGGCGCTCTTCTTCTCGCGGCGACGGTGTGGGGTGCGCACGAGCTTGGAAAGGCGCGCGCATGAGCATTGTCTCCGTCTACGCGGTGTTCGCCGATGCCGCGGAAGCCGAGCGGGTCGGACGGACCGTGATCGAGGAGCGGCTTGCAGCCTGCATCAACATCCTCGGAGCTGTCCGCTCGATCTACCGCTGGAAGGGCGCGATCGAAACCGCGGACGAGGTCGCCGCAATCCTCAAGACCCACCATTGGCGAAGCGATGCGCTGATCGAGCGCATCGCTCAGCTCCACAGCTATGAAACTCCGTGCGTCGTAAGCTGGCCGATCGACAAGATTGTCGGCAGCTATGCGGACTGGGTCGAGGACGTCGTCATCCGCGAGCGCTAGCGCGCTTTTTCCTTTTCTTGCTGCTCTTGAGCTGGCGCCGCGCAGCGAACATTCCCGGGATAAGCGGCACCCACAAAGTGTAGCCGCGGAACAGCAAGGTCGCCGACAGAGCCGCCTCGAATGGAATGCCCATTGCGCGAAGCATGCCGATGCTGACCGCTTCGAACGATCCCAGCCCCATCGGGATCGGCCCGAGCGTGACGACGATCGAGGCCATGATGAACGCGCTGAACGCGGCGCTGAACGACGCCTGCACGCCCAAAGCGAACAGGCAGGACTGCATCGTCAGCCCGTCGAGCGCGAAGACCGCGGCGTTCAGCAGAGTCAGCTCGCCTATCAATCGTTCGCTCCGGACGAGCCTGGTCGGCGCTTCCTTGATCATTTCGAACAGCTCGCACACCGTCCGAATCCGCCGCAGCCAGCGCGGGATCGCCTTTGCGCCCTTTCGCTGGAGCCACAGGGCAAGCGCCGGGACCGCCGCCGACAGGCCGAGCGAAGCGCTGATCAGCGCCACCACAACCCAGCTCGTCTGTCCGTGGAGCCACAGGAGGATGAGCGCGAGAAGCGATGCCAGCCCGTAGGACGCGTAATAAGCGATGATCGTCATGATCAGCGTCGCCAGCGCCACTGCGCGGGAAGCGCCGATCCCCTGCAGCCGGTCGACGACGACAACGTTGCCGCTCATCCCGGCCGTCGGCACCATCTGGTCGGCGAAATGCTTGCCGACGGTGAGTCCGAGCAGCTTGCCGAACGGAGCCCTGCATTTACCTGCGCGCAGGACCAGCGCCCACTGCGCGGCTAGCGCGACATAGGTCAGCAGCTGCGCTGCGGCGGCGGCAATAAGCCAAAGCGGCTGCGAATGGGAGACGAGCGCGCCGAACTTCTTGACGTCGCCCCAGTGGAGGACCGCGACGACCACGCCTGCGATAAGCAGGATCGCAAGCAACCAGGACCGCCAATTGGCCGCGAAGCCAGATTCCTCGGACTGATTGCTGCTGCGGGGCTTGCGCCGCTCTCCGCGAGACTTGGTCCTACTTGCCATCCGACGCCAACGCCGCTGCGGCTCAGCTGTGCCATTGCTTCCCGTGAAATCGCTAGAGCTGCTGCCCGTCGAGATAGAGGTAGGCGGGATCGAATTCGGCGAGCCCCTCGAGCCCGCGGCGGTCGCGGATCGTCAGCCGCCGGTTTTCGAGGTCGACGAGGCCGCGTCTGCGAAGCTCCTGAAGCGTCCGATTGGCGTGAACCACGGTAAGCCCGAGGCATTCGGAAAGCTCGCGCTGCGTGAGCGGGAATTCGTAGCCGTCGCGGCTTGTCTTTCCGACGATGCTGAGCCGCGCGTAAAGCTCGCAAAAGAGATGCGCCATGCGCGCCATCGCCGATCGCTGGCCGAGCGACAGGGCGAGCTCGCGCTGGATCGCTGCGTCCATGTTCGTTGAAAACCAGAACACCCGCGCGAGACGCGGATGCTCGCTCGTTATCACCCGAAGCCGCTCGTGAGGAACGACCGCGATATTGCAGTCGGCGAGCGTGGCAACGTCATGATCGAGGCGCTTCAGCGTGAAGCTGTGAAGGTCGGCAAAATCGCCGGCGACGTGGAGTTGCATCACCTGCCGCTCGCCGCCCGCGAGATCCTTGCTTCGGGCAAGCCAGCCATCGATCAGCAACAAGCTGTTGCTGAGCTCCTCGCCGGCTCGGATGACAATCTGATCGGCGGACACAAGCCGCATCTCCGCGACAGAATCACGGATCACGCGCTCTTCTTCGGAGCTGATCTCAACACGCCGTCTCAGCTTCTTCAACAGAACCGTGATCATTACGCCGCGCTTTCTGGAACGCGCCGCCGGATTTGCGGCTAACTTAGGTTACAGGTCCGTAGGATTTGGAAAAATGTCATGTTTACAAGAGGAAAGCCCCTGTCCGGTGTAACCCAGGTGAATTGCGAACGGAAGCCGCGATGTTAGCTGACGTGCATTCGGGGGAATTCTTTGCAGACCTATCGTCTCTACCGGCTCGACGGAGCCGGACGCATCAATGGCGCAGAGTGGATCGACGCCGCCGGCGACGGTGACGCGTGCTCCAAAGCGTCGGCTCAATGCCCGTCTGGACGTTACGAGCTTTGGCAGAAGAGCCGCCTCGTGGACCGCTCCGCCGGTATGCAGGGGCCGGATCCGATCGGCCGGCGCTAGCCGTTGTTGGCTTTTCCGAACTTGTAAGGAACCTCGTCGAGCTTGCGGCGAAGCTGCTCGATATTGTCGCCGTCCGCCTCTCCGCCCGCATATTTCGATTCCAGCTCGACTTCTTCGGCAGTCTGCTCGCGGAAGTAACTGACGGTCAGTCTGCGGCCGAACACGTCGTCGCCGCGGATTTTCATCTCCGCCTGGTGGTCGGGGGGCAAATTGTCACGGATCGTTTGCAGGTACCGGATAAGGTCGTCGAGCGAGGTGAACTCGCTGATGTCGATGAAATCCTTGACGCGTCTCGGCACAGGCAAATGCTCTCCGGCGACTGACGGAACAGGGGGGCTATGGCATGGCGGCCATTGCCGCAGGCACTAAAGCTGATCCCCAAGACAGGCAACGCGCAATGCCGGAGAATTCTCCTGAAAGGCGGCGACGTGCGCCGTCCATACGATCAGGCGGGATGCGTGGCTCGAGCGGGCGGCTGAGCATCGTTCGAGCACTGGCCGCTTGCGCTCGACGTCACTTTGGGCGGCTTACCCGCGCCCTGCGACATAGCCTCTGTAGTGCGGGTGCAAGTCGATCCGTTGTTGCTGACGGTCACCACGGTCGTGCTCGTCTCGCCGGCCGGGAGTTCGCCGAAGTCGGCAATGTATGGAGCGGCTCCGGCAGCTTGGCGCGCCGTGATCTGCGCGCGCATCTGCGCGCTCTGGCGCTGCATGTCAGCCATCATCCGATCGAAGGCTGCGAACGACGGGAATGGCATGCCCCAGGCGCCCGCGGCATCGGCCATCGGCCGCGGATCGACCGTCACCTTCGGCGCTACGTCACCAACATATTCGATATGCGCGACCGATCCGCCGGGGAGGGCTACATCCATCTTATGCGTTTTCGGGGACGCGGCGGCGGTTGCCGCGGCGGCGAGCGCGACAGCGGCAGCGCCAATCGCGATTGCGGGAAGCTTGGTCACGATTTTCTCCAGTTGACCTGCCTTGGACGTTGGGAGCCTATGTCGCGATCCTGAACCGTAGATTGCTACGGCGCCGGATTGACGTTCGTCATTCGGTCCCGGCCGCCAAAGGGTCACGCACCGATGTCGAAATGTCGCCCCTCGCGGTCGAAGTGCAGGTAATAGGGGTTGAACATCGAGACCCGCATCAGCCGCTGGAAATCGAGAATATGGAGTTGCTTTCGTGCCAGCTCGATCAGCCCGTCCCTGCGCAACTCCTGGAGTGTCCGGTTGACGTGAACCGCCGTCAAGCCGGTAGCGTCCGCAAGATCGTTCTGGGTCAGAGGCCAATCGCACCGACCGCCATGTCCAAGGCCAACGATCCGCAGACGCACATACAGTTCGATCAGCAGATGCCCGAGGCGCTGATAGGCGCTCCGCTGGCCCAGGTTGAGTGTCCATTCACGCTCAATCGCGGCGGTGACCAGTTCGTGCCACCAGAGGGCTCGCGTGATCCCGGGACGTCCGGCGGTCAACGCATCCATCGCCTCGGGCGATATCACAGCCACCTTCAGCCGGCTGATCGCCCCGATGCTGTGGTCCATTGCTTCGAGAATATGCATGTTGAGGTCGCAGAAATCCCCGGCCACCAGGAAATTGACGATCTGACGCCTGCCGTCGGGCAGGTGCTTGTACCTGCAAGCCCAGCCTTCGAGGACTAGATGGACGCTTTTCGGCTGGTCTCCTTCGCGAATCAGGTCCTGACGCGCCTCGACGTAGCGAACTCCGCTGATGATCGCCCCCAACGCCGCGCGATCGTCGGCTGAAAGCCTGGCAAATGCCTCGAGCTTCGTCGCAACAGCGGATCCGGATGGCAATGGAGACGCACTCGTAACAAGGGTAGAGGGCGCCATGCCGATATCCCCCATCTCGTCTTCGCTTGTAATACGCTGATGGGGGTAGCCGAGAAATGAAAAACGGCAGTGGCCGAGCCCCCGCCGGTCAGCGGGGGGTTCGGTACATCACTCGCGCTCAATCCGCATTAATGCGACCGACCCCTGCTTGCCGGTTGTAAAAGCTAGCGGATCAATCGCCTGCGCCGCTGTTGTCAGCTGTTAGATGACGCCCAGCAGCCACAGGATCAGGATGAGGATCAGGATCCCGCCAAGACCGATATACATGATACGCTCCTCTGTTGGTTTTGCTGCTGAAACGAGGGGCGGGGCGCGGCCGTTCCCATCGTTACGGGTCCGGCAGGAAACGGTCAGGGTATGATTTTACCCGTCTGGAAATGCTCGGATTTGCTTGACTTTCCGGCCCTCGCAAGCAAATAGCGCGTCCGACGGCGGTGCCCGATGGCGCCGCTTTTCTCGTTAGAAAAGAGGTTCTCAGCCATGAAGGCGCTGATGAAGACGACCAAGTCGGTAAAGCCGGCCGAGGTCGACAAGAAATGGCATCTGATCGACGCCGATGGGCTGGTCGTCGGCAGGCTCGCGACGATCGTCGCCAATATCCTGCGCGGCAAGCATAAGCCGAGCTTCACGCCGCACGTCGACTGCGGCGACCATGTCGTGATCATCAATGCCGACAAGGTCCGCTTCACCGGCCGCAAGCTGGAGCAGAAGATCTATTACAAGCACACCGGTTATGCCGGCGGCTTGAAGGAAGTCACCGCGGCCAAGGTGCTCGAGGGCCGCTTCCCCGAGCGCGTGCTCGAAAAGGCTGTCGAGCGCATGATCCCGCGCGGCCCGCTCGGCCGCGACCAGATGCGCGCGCTGCACCTGTACAATGGCACCGAGCATCCGCACGGCGGCCAGGATCCCCAAATCCTCGACGTCGCCTCGATGAACCGCAAGAACAAGGTGGGCGCATAACATGGCCGACAAGAAGTCCCTTTCCGATCTGGGCGAGCTGACCAACCCGACGCCGGAGGTTCCGGCAGTTCCGGAGCAGCCCGCCGCCACCGACGCGCCTGCAGCCGAGGCCGGTCCCGCAAACGCGTCCGCACCGCCGCCGCGTGAGCGCGGCCGTCGCGGCCGGGACGAGGGTCCTGGCGATGACGGCGTTTCGACGCAGGGTCCGCAGATCCAGGCGGTGCTTCGCGAGCAGCAGCTCGACAAGTACGGCCGCGCCTATGCGACCGGCCGCCGCAAGGACGCCATCGCGCGCGTCTGGCTGAAGCCGGGCTCAGGCAAGATCGTCATCAACGGCCGCGAGCAGGAAGTCTATTTCGCCCGTCCGACGCTTCGCCTGGTGATCAACCAGCCGTTCGGCGTCGCCGGCCGCGAGGACCAGTATGACGTGGTCGCGACCGTCGTCGGTGGCGGCCTCTCGGGCCAGGCCGGCGCGGTCAAGCACGGCATCGCCCAGGCGCTGACCCGTTACGAGCCCGCGCTCCGCACCGTGGTCAAGCAGGCCGGCTTCCTGACCCGCGACCCACGCGTCGTCGAGCGCAAGAAGTACGGCCGCGCCAAGGCCCGCCGCAGCTTCCAGTTCAGCAAGCGATAACCGAGCGCAGCGGCGCCGGCGCGAAGCGCCGCCGGAGCAGCGTCGAAGAGTTATCGCTGCCGGCCGGCGGGGCGCGAGGCCTGAGCCGAGCGAAACCGTCCGACGTCACGCGGATTTATTCCGCGTGACGGCAGCACCTTTCAGATTGTGACGCGAAGGGCGGTCCGGAATTCCGGGCCGCCCTTTTCGTTTGCGCCAAGGCGGACTCGTTTAGGTTGCTGTGGCTAACGAATAAGAAGATCCAGTTGCCGGACATCGAGGCCCGCCTGCTGATAGTGGTTGCGCGTCAGCTCAAGCAGCGAAAACCCGTCCTCATAGGCCGCAAACCCGCCGCCTTCCGCCTTGTCCAGGTAGATGAGGCCGCCTTCGACGACGAAGAAGATCAACGCGGGCTCGGGTGAATCGTCGGCGATTACTAGCGTATGTGCCTCACCCGCCGGCTCATAGATGAATGAGCCCGGGCCCGCGACCCAGCCATGCTCCAGGTACCGCCAGCGACCCTGCAACGTGTAACCGCGCACAGTTCCAACGTGATAGTGAACGCCAAGCTGAGCGCCGGGCAGGCCCTTCAGCAGGGCGCTGAACCCTCCTGACGTGACATCGAAGCAGCAGGGCTGAATCCAGACTCCGTCTGCGTAGGGAACCCAAGGGCCATCATCATCGACGTTTGTGTTGGCGACAAAGTGGTCGCGGTTCCTCCGGCCAGGGTCGAGACCGTCGGAGACGCTGTTGAAAGCGACTATCGGCATTGTCTGCCCCCCCGTGTCAGCACATCATGGCACGCCGCACAGGCCAACTGCATCTGCCCCTTGGCAGGACTTGGCAAACAACGACCGCAATGGATCGAATGGTGGCACCAGCCAGCTAATGGCAGGAATGAATGGAAAGCTGACTCTACAATGGGTTGGGCTGAGGCCAGACATTGAGCGGCATGCAACCCAGCGTGACGAGGAGCAATGCCGCCGTAAACTGCTGCCATCCCGAAACTCTTAGATGTGCGCAATTCCGCGACAATCGTCCGGTCACTGGACACGCAGCAAGGCCGGAAAGCAGAGCGAACCAACCATTAGTCGGGGGCCAAGGCCCTCTTATGAGAAGAATCCCCAATCCCCCGCCTCCTGCGAACAGGAACCAGGCCCATCCCGCAAAGACGGCGATGAATGGAAGTATTCTCTTCGTTGCCGACGGCCAACAGAAGCTGAAAAATTTCCAAACGACAATTATGATCGCCCCACATGCCGAAGGAAAAATGGGGCCCCGCATCTGTCTGAGGATAGCCGACCACCAAATGCCTGCAATGGGTGGAAAGCGGACATTCAGGCGATTAGCCTCCGATGGTGTTGTCATGACCCAACGATGGCAAGGGAGTTGTGAGTGATGGTGTGTTCTCGCCGGTCGAAAGTCATGCTTCTTGGGTGCAGTGGCTTCGCTTTGGTTTCCGCGGCGCCTCAGCCGGCGCCAGGACAAGGGGTCCTTTGGAACCTTCATCTATTTCGTTGAAAGGACCGGCGCTCAGTGCCGCGCAGGGCAAGACACGGAGTTTCAGGGACGGATCGCGGCCTATGCTCGTAGGTTCGATGATTACATTATCCGCAATACGGGTGGCGACCCGACGGCACTTGCTCGTTTCAAGGATAGCCAAAATCTCAACAGCAAAGATCAAAATTATATCTGCGGGGGCGACGCTGCCAGCAGTTACGACCACTTCAAGGCCGCGAAGCCTGAAGCATTAGCCAAAGCCGTCGATGAGCTTCTTGCCCGCGACGGGCCGCCCAGCTTCGGAGACTGCGTGTAGCAACTAAAGATCGGCCGCATCACCCGCCTCGGAATGTCTGCAATGGGTGGAAAGCGGACAGTACCCAGCCGCTACACCATCAGAATGAGGACGTCTTTCTTTGGAATGCCAAGGTAACGTCGGAAGCACTCCACCACGTAATATTCTGGCGGCCACTTGTGGGAATCATGGGAGGACATAAGTCCACCTATAGTGATCTGGTTCAACTTGCCTCGCCTGAGCCGGATCACGTGATCGGAATGACAATGCCGAGCGGCGTCCCGATACATCTTCTCGGTTATGGGGGTTTTGCCATTGTGCGGAGAGCCTGCCCCACAAAGACACAAGAGGGCTAATGGAAGAACGATTTGCGCCAGCCGATAATTCATTGCGAATGATAGGCTGACATGCTCGCCTTATGTCCGCATGGGTCCCCGAATGGCAGGAATGGGTCGAAACCTGCCATTAGGCGCCGACCTGATTTTTCGCTGTCCTACACAACGTGACTTGTGACTTAAGCTGCGGGATGCAGCGCCTCCGCCCCACTCCCAACTCGCTGGAACTCCGGCATCAACGTCGAGCCCCGCACGCTACGCATACGACCGCTGCATTGGCTGTGTTTCGCGCGATTCCGCGCGTGCGCGCGCGTTGAGGGCACAACTTTGGCAACTTCCGCGCCCTTTGCGGGACGTCCATTTCGATTCTAGGCTGCGCAAAACCGGGGAGCATTCGATGCGTTTCATCATCGCCGTGGCCGTCGCCGTCGCCGGTGCCGTCGCCCCTGCGGCAGCCGAGCCGATCCTGCTCAAGCCTGCGCAGGTGTTCGATGGAGTGGATCCGCATCCGCATCCCGGCTGGTCGGTGCTCGTCGATGGTGACAAGATCGCGGCCGCCGGCCCGAACATCGCGGTGCCACCCAGCGCCAGGGTCGTCGACCTCCCCGGCGAGACGCTGATCCCCGGGATGATCGAAGGCCATTCGCACCTCTTCCTTCACCCCTACAACGAAACCCTTTGGGACGATCAGGTGCTGCACGAGCCGCTGGCGCTCCGCACCGCGCGCGCCGTCGTCCATGCCGAGAAGACGCTGATGGCCGGTTTCACGACCGAGCGGGATCTCGGAACCGAGGGCGCCGGCTATGCCGACGTCGGCCTCAAGCAGGCGATCAATCAGGGGATCGTCCCCGGCCCTCGCCTGCTCGTGTCGACCAAGGCGAATGTAGCTCGCGGAGCCTACGGCCCGAAGGGATTCGAGCCGGGCCTCGCCGTCCCCCAGGGCGCGGAGGAGATCAGCGGCGCGGACGAGATGACTCGCGCAGCACGCGACCAGATCGCCGCCGGCGCCGACGTTATCAAGATGTATGCCGACTATCATTACCAGCCGCACGAGGCGAGCCGACCGACCATGACCGAGGCCGAGATGGCGGCGGGCGTGGCGGTCGCCCACGATGCGGGCCGGCTCGCCGCCGCGCACGCAACCACCGCCGAAGGAATGCGCCGCGCCGCGCTTGCCGGCGTCGACACGATCGAGCACGGCTATCAGGGCACGCCGGAAGTCTTCAAGCTGATGGCGTCCAAAGGCATCGCCCTTTGCCCGACCATTGCCGCCTCAGAGGCTTACGCCCGCTATTTCCAGAACTGGAACGGCCAGGAGCCTGCGCCCGAAAGCGTGCAGGAGAACCGGCGCTCCTTCCGCCTCGCGATGCAGGCGGGAGTCCCGATCTGCATGGGCGGAGATGTCGGGGTCTATACGCACGGCAAGAACTGGCTCGAGATGGAGGCAATGCAACGCGCCGGAATGCCTGCCGCGCAGGTCATGATCGCCGCGACCTCGGGCAATGCGCGCATCTTCCATCTTTCCGATCGCGGCGAAGTGAAGCCCGGGCTCCTCGCCGACCTCGTCGCTGTCGACGGCGACCCGACCCGTGACGTCTCCGCGGTCGAGCATGTACATCTCGTGATGAAAGCCGGACAGATTGTCGAGCAGCGCTAAGCCAGCCGTCGGCCGCCGCGCCTTTCTCGGCAGCGGCCTCGCGATGATCGCGGCCGCTGCTGCCGCGCAGTCGGAGCCGACCCCCTATTCCGAGTCCGATCCAAGGGTCGTGGCCTGGCCACCCAGGGAACGATTTCCGCTCTGGCCAGGAAAGCCGCCCGGCGCTCCGGCGAAGGCGATCGTCCCCAATTGGACGATGAACAATCCGCCGCCCAACCGCGAGTTGTGGATCCGCGGGGTGCCGATGCCCGAGGTTCACGTCTTCCGCGCCGCCCATCCCGACGGGTCGGCGCTGCTCGCAGTGCCCGGCGGCGGCTACGAGTTTCTCTCCGTTCAGAACGAAGGCATCGACGCCGCGGAGCGCTTCAATGCCGAGCGCACCACCGTGTTCGTGCTTACCTACCGCTTGCCCGGAGAGGGCTGGAGCGGCCGGTCCCTGGTCCCGCTACAGGATGCACAGCGCGCGATGCGCCTGATCCGGTCGCGGGCCGGCGAATTCCGAGTCGACGCGGCTCGGCTCGGAGTCATCGGCTTCTCCGCGGGCGGCCACCTCGCAGCCGATCTCGCCGTCTCTTTCGACGAGGCGACCTACAAGCCCGTCGACGCCGCCGACAGCCTGACCGCCCGGCCCGCCTTTGCCGGGCTCGTCTATCCGGTGACGAGCCTCGAACCGGGGCTGGCGCACGGCGGCTCGCGAGACAATCTCCTCGGGCCCAACGCGACGGCCGACCTGGTCCGCGCGCGCTCTCCGCTGCGCCGCATCAACGCGGCAACGCCGCCGACCTTCGTCGTCCACGCGTTCGACGACGGGACGGTCCCCGTCGAGGACAGTCTCGAGTGGATCGCCGCATGCAAAACTGCGAAGGCGCCGGTCGAAGGGCATCTGCTTACCGAGGGAGGCCACGGCTTCGGCTTCCACCTGCCAAGCGACAATCCGGGCTCGCGCTGGCCCGACCTGTTCGCGCTGTGGATGCGCAAGCACGGCGGCTGAAGTGAGGGCTTTCACGAGAGCGGTCAGCCCGCGCCTGCCGGAATGCCAGCTGACGCACCTGGAGCGTGTGCCAATCGACGCCGCGAGTGCAGCAGAGCAGCATTCAGCCTACGAGCGGGCTCTGTCCGGCGCCGGATTCCAGATCGTACGCCTTCCAGAGCTGGCCGACGATCCGGATGCGGTGTTCGTCGAGGACACGGCGCTGCTCCTCGACGATCATGCGGTGATCACCCGGCCCGGCGCGGCCTCGCGCATCGGCGAAACGGACTCGACCGCAGCCGGTCTCGAGCGCGAGTTCGAGCTTCACCGCATCGAAGCGGGGTTCCTCGACGGCGGGGACGTTCTGCGCATCGGGCGAACGCTCTACGTCGGCCAATCCAGCCGCACCGATGCTGCGGGGATCAACAGCCTGCGGACGCTCGTCGAGCCGCTTGGATTCGAGGTCGTCCAGGCAGAATTGCGCGATTGCCTTCACCTGAAGACGGGCGCGACATTTGCAGGCCCTGACGAGGCAGGAACGCCGGTCTTGATCTACAGCGAAGCGGCGGTCGATCCTCGCCAGTTTCGAAGCGTCGATGCGGTCGCCGTGCTCGAACCCGGAGCCGCAAACTGCGTGCGCGCGGGCGATCGCGTAATTCTCCCCGCCGGCAATCCGCGTACCGCTGAGCTCCTTGCGCGTCGCGGCTTTAAAATCGTCGAAGTCGACGTTTCCGAGCTTCAGAAAGCCGAAGCCGGAGTCACCTGCATGAGTTTGATCGACGACCGTCCCTAGCGGTTCACCGTCTCCATTCCGCGCGCATGATAGCGTTCGCCCGCCGCGGCGCCGGGGGGCAGGATGGCGTCGAGCCGCTTCAGGTCCTCGCCGCTCAGCTCGACGTCGAGCGCGGCGATATTCTGGTCGAGATATTTGACGTGCTTGGTGCCGGGGATCGGAACGATGTCCTCGCCCTGCGCGAGAACCCAGGCTAGTGCGAGCTGCGCGGTCGTGCAGCCTTTCTCCGCGGCCATTGCTTCCACCTCACGGACGAGTTGGATGTTCTTCTCGAAATTCTCGCCCTGGAACCGCGGATGGTTCTTTCGGAAATCGCCTTCGGGAAAATCGTCGGGCGACTTGAACTGACCGGTCAGGAACCCGCGGCCGAGCGGCGAATAAGCAACATAGCCGATGCCGAGCTCGCGCACCGTCGGGAGCACCTCGGCTTCCGCATCGCGGCTCCACAATGAAAGCTCGGTCTGGACGGCGGTGATTGGCGAGGTCGCATAGGCCGCGCGGATCGTTCGCGGGGCGGCTTCGGAAAGGCCCAGGAAGCGGACCTTCCCCTCTTCCTTCAGCCGCGACATCTCCCCGACCGTGTCCTCGATCGGCACCGTCTGGTCGACGCGGTGCTGGTAGTAGAGGTCGATCACCTCGACGTTCAGGCGCTTGAGGCTGGCCTCGCAAGCGGAGCGGACATATTCGGGATCGCCGCGCACTCCGAGGAACTCTCCATTGGGGCCCCGCACATTGCCGAACTTGGTCGCCAGGAGGACCTCGTCGCGGCGATCGGCGATCGCGCGCCCGACCAGCTCCTCATTCTTTCCCCAACCGTACATGTCGGCGGTGTCGAGGAAGTTCACGCCGCGATCGAGTGCGTGATGGATCGTCGCGATCGACTCGGTTTCGCTTCCGCCGACGTAGAATTCGCTCATGCCCATGCAGCCGAGGCCGATCGCGGATACTTCGGGCCCTTCGCGGCCAAGCCGCCGCTTTGCCAATCCGAACATAAGCTTCTCCTTTGAGGTCAATCCATGTGAACGAGCGGAGTTTCGTCCGCCTTCTTTCCGCGCTTCATGAACAGCAGCAGCGGCAGGATGACGAATGTCACCATCATCATCAGCTTAAAGTCGTCGAGATAGGCGATGAATAAGGCCTGCCGGTTGATCTCGCCATTGATCACCGCGAGCGCAAGCGGGCCCGCAGTCGGGATCGCCGTCTCGATCTGGGTCGAGCTGATCGTCGCCATTGTGTGCTGCGTGATGTGCTGCGCCATGTCCGCGTGAGCGACCTGGGTCATGCGCACCAGTTCCGTGCTGACGACCGAAATTCCGATCGAGCCGCCGATGTTGCGGGAAAGGTTGAGAAGCGCCGCGCCTGTCGTCCGGAACCGCGTTGCAAGCGTTTCGAACGCGAGCGTCTGGAGCGGCACGAAGATGAGCCCCAGTCCGAGGCCCTGGACGACGCCGCTGAGGACCACCGGCCGCGACGACTGCTCGATCGCGAATCCCGTCATCATGTAGAGCGACACGCCCATCAGCACGATGCCGATCCCGACGAGAATCCGGGCGTCCATCCTGCCTGTCAGCCGGCCCGCGATGAGCATCGAGAACAGAGTGCCGACACCGCGCGGCGCCGTCAGGAAGCCCGACTGGAGCACCGAATAGCCGTAGAGGTTCTGCAAAAGCGGCGGGAGGAGGGCGAGACCCCCCAGGAGCAACACGCCGGTGACGGCCATGAACAGGACGCTGGTCGCGAAATTGCGGTCGGTGAAGATCTCCCGGTCGAACAGGGTGAGCTTTGCCGTGAACATATGGACGATGAACATCCAGCCGGTCCCAATCGCGAGGCCCGCCTCGATGATCGTCTCCCAGCTCGAGAACCAGTCGTTCTGCTCGCCGCGGTCGAGGCAGAATTGAAGTGCCCCCAGGCAGATCGCCAATAGCGCAAAGCCGAACATGTCGAACTTGCGATCGTGCGTCTCGGTCTTGGGCATGAAGCGCATCATGATGAGGATGCAAAAGATCCCGACCGGAAGGTTGACCAGGAACACCCAGCGCCAGTTGTAATTGTCTGTCAGCCAGCCGCCCAGCACGGGGCCGAGGATCGGTCCGATCATGACGCCGCCGCCGAACAGCGCCATCGCCGAGCCGTGCTTCTCGCGGGGATTGATGTCGAACAGGGTCGCCTGCGCGAGAGGTACGATGAAGGCGCCGCCCACGCCTTGGAGCGCCCTGAACAACACCATCTCCGGAAGCGAAGTTGCGGTAGCGCAGAGCACGGAGGCAGCAGTGAACACCACTACCGAAATCAGCAGCAGACGCTTCCTGCCCACCTTGTCCGCCAGCCAGCCGCTGATCGGAAGCGCGATCGCCGAGGCGACGATGTAACTCGTGAGCACCCAGTTGATCGTGTCCTGGGTCGCGCTGAGGCTCGCCTGCATGTGCGGGAGCGCGACGTTGGCGATGGTGGTGTCGAGCACCTGCAGAAGCACCGCCGCCATCACTCCGACGGTAACGATCAGCCGCTCGCCGGCCGGCAGTTCATGAGTGGCGGCTTCGGCCATCCTATGCCTATTTCTTGTCGAAGAAGACCTTGGCGTCGACCGAGAGCCCGGCGATCATCGGCTTCGACGGAGTCCCGTCGAACGCGATCCGGACCGGTACGCGCTGCGTCACCTTGACCCAGTTTCCGTTCGCATTCTGGGCGGGCAGAAGCGAGAACTCGCTGCCCGTGCCCGCACCGACGCTCTGCACATGCGCCGGGAATTTCTGGCCGGGATAGGCGTCGACGCTGATCTCGGCACGCTGGCCGGGAACCATCTTGCCGACGTCCTTCTCCTTGAAGTTGGCCTCGACCCACGCCGTAGTGCTGTGGACGAGCGAGAGCATTCCGAGGCCCGTCACCGCCATCTGGCCGATCTGCAGATTGTCGGAATTCTCGACGATGCCATCCATCGGCGCTCGAACAGTCGTGCGCTCGAGGTCGAGCCTGGCCTTGTCGACGGCGGCCTTGGCCTGGGCGATCTGGGGCTGGTCGCCGCCCGGCGCGATTGCCGCGTGCGCGTTGGCCGCCCGCGCCTTCGCGTCGGCGACGTCCTGCTCGGCCGTCTTCACTTCGTTGAGCGCGTCCTCATAGTCGGCGCGCGTGGTGAAGCCCTGCTTCAGGAGCGCCTGCTGGCGGGCGAGCGCGTTCTGCTTGATCTTGAGGTTCGCTTCCTCGCCGACGATGTCAGCGCCAGTCCCCGCCGCCTGCGTCACCAGCTGATGAGTCTGGAGCTGGGCGCTCGCATATTGCGCTTGCGCCTGCTCCAGCGCGACCTGGTATGGCTGCGGATCGATCCGGAACAGGACGTCGCCGCGTTTCACCCTGGCGCCATCCTTGACGAACGTCTGAATGATCGGGCCGGTCACCTGCGCGCTTACCGACACGATATCCTGCTTTACCTGCGCATCGTCGGTGCCGACGCTCCCGCCGCTCGTAAGCCAGTAATAGCCGCCTCCGATCAGGAGCAACGCCGGAACGATCAGCATCAGGATCGTGCGCGTGACGCCCCTCCCATTGGGCACCCTGACTTTCCGCTTTTTCTTGACCGTTGCCGCGTCGGTGGCGGTCATCGGTTCGGTTGCCATCTTGTTCATTGGTTCGAGGCCCTGTTCAAAGCATTGTTCCGGCAAGCGTTCTCGCGCGCCTGCGCGAGCACTTTCCTGGTAATTTCGATGTCTCGGGGTTCGATTCCCGCAAACGTCTCGGCGATCATCTCGTCGGCGACCGCCCTCAGCTTCGCGATGAGCGGCTGCGCCTGCGCGGTGACGTGGAGGCGCCATGCGCGCCGGTCGGCCGGGTCGGAACGACGCTCGACGAGCCCCCCTTCCTCGAGCCGGTCGACGATGCGCGACAGCGTGATCGGCTCGATATCGAGCTTGTCGGCGAGCTCGATCTGGCGAAGGCCCGGCTTGCGATCGAGCCGGAACAGCACCTTCCACTGGGCGCGCGTCACTCCCAGCCCGACCGCGCGGCGGTCGAACGCCTTGCGAAGCGCGTGAGCGGTCTCCGCGATCTCAAAGGGAAGCGTTTCCATTGGCAACGGATATAGTAAGCTTGCTTATATTAAGCAATGCTTGAGCCGCCGTCGAGTTCCGGTCGTCGCGAAAATTGTCCGCCCGCTTGCGTTCAACGCATCGGAGGTGCTTTGGCCCCCCGGCAAGGGAGATTGCCGATGCTCTACGTCTGGCAGGGTTTCTTGAACGAGGGCGCCGAGCCCGATCAGCAGGTCCAGTGGGAAGTGACCGACTTCCTCATGCAGCCGGCAATCCCGATCCGCTCGGCAGGCGCGCTGAGGGACGAAGCGGGCAAGCGCGCGGGAATGTTGCTGATCTTCGAGGCCGACGATCGCGCCGCGGCCGAGGCGCTGGTCGCCACGAGCCCATACCTCCGCGCGGGCCTGTACCGGGAGCACCATCTTTTCGAATATCAGAATGAGGTCGGTTGATCCGGTGCGCAAAGGCACAGTGCGGTCGCGATTTTGGAGCGGGTAGCGGGAATCGAACCCGCGCGATCAGCTTGGGAAGCTGACAGGCTACCATTACATCATACCCGCGCCTGCTGAGGCGTCAGTTAGGTTCGCCGCAAATCCCAGTCAACGAGTGACGCGACTTCCTACTTGCCCGAATGCGCGAGAATGAACGTGACGACGTCCGCGTAAAGCTCGTCGTTCTGCGTCTTCGTCGACCCGATTCCGTGACCAGCCTTTTCGTCCACCCTGAACAGCACCGGGTTGGAGTCACCTGACATGCGCAGAGTCGCTGCGAGCTTCGCCGGTTCCCAGCTCGACACGCGCGGGTCGTTCAGCCCCGTGGTGATGATGATTGGGGGATATTTGACGCCCGACTTAACGTGCTGGATCGTATCCATGGCCAGCAGATTCTTGAATCCCTGCTCGTTCGCGATCGTCCCGAACTCGGGGATGTTCACCGGTCCGCTTACGCTGAACTCCGAGCGGACCGTATTGGCCGCGGGAACAAGGTCGAAAACGCCTGCGAACAGGTCCGGACGCTCCTCCATCGCGCGGCCCATCGTAATGCCACCGGCGGAGCCGCCGATGATGAATAGCTTGTCCTTCGACGTATAGCCGCTCCCGATCAGCTCTTCGCCACAGGCGATCAGGTCGCGCCACGTGTTCGGCTTGTTCGCGTCCTTGCCGCCCAGGCGCCACGCCTCGCCCAGCTCGCCGCCGCCGCGCACGTGACAGACCGCATAATCGATCCCATTGGGAAGCGTTGCCATGGTCCGCGTTCCAAAAGCCGGGAACTCGGAAATCCCGTACGAGCCATAAGCCATGAGCATGACCGGGCGCGGGTGTTTCGCGTCCTTGGCCGTGACGAAGCTGAGCGGCACCTGCACGCCGTCCTTCGCCTTCGCTTTGAGGTCGAGCGCCTCATAAAGCGCGGGATCGAACCCCTTGGGAGCGCTGCCCACGCCCAGATCCGAGAAGCCTTTTCCCGGATCGTAGGCGAGGTTCCGCTGCGGCACGGCCCAGCTGTCCAGGATCAGCTTGACGCCCGGATAGCGGGGGTCCGCCGAGAGCTCGTTGATCGAGCCCTTGAACGGCAGCTCGATCGCCTGCTCGGGGCCGCCTTCGAGCGGGATCTTGAGCAGCTCCGAATAGACACCGCGCCGAGCGCGCACGTAGAGCCCGTCGGACGCGGCCGCGATGCCCTCGATCACCCGGTCCGGACGAGCGGCAATCACCTCTTTCGCCGCGCCGATCGGCTCGCCGGCGTTCAGCGCGAGCACCTTGAACGTGGGCGCATCCTTGTGGCTGAGCAGGAAGATGCGGTTTCCGGCCACAGCGATATTGGTAACGTCGTCGTCGCGCTTGACGAACGGTTTCCACGGCGCGTCGGCACTACCCGCCGCGGTGACGGGCGCCGTCCAGATCGCCATCTCATTCTGAACGCCGTTCACGTTGACCGCGAGGGCGAGCGGCGCGTCCGGAACGGTGAAGACGCCCGGGAACTCTTCCGGCTTGAATGGGACGGCCGGCGAGATTCCAACTCCGAGAATGGGGACCGGCGCCCCCTTGAGGTCCCAAACATAGGCCTTGCTGTTGAGATACTTGTCGGTCTCTGGCCGGCCCGGCTTCACGCCTTGCATGAGGGTCGTGAACAGATGGCGATCGTCAGGAGTCCAGCCGATGATTCCGAACTGGGCATTGGGCACGGGGCCGGCAATCCTCGAGCCTGTCGCGACATCATAGATCCATAGTGAGGCGTCCTCGGAGCCGCCCTCCGAAATTCCGACCGCGATCTTGTTCCCGTCGTTCGACGGCGTGAAATAGTTGATCGCGAACGGTTCGCCCCCGTTGGCGGCGCGGATCGCGCTGACATCGACGAGCTTGCGGGTTTTCCCGTCCGCCTCGCGAACCATCAGGTCGAAATTGTCGGAACCGGAGCTCCGCTGCTCATAGAAGGTTCGGCCGCCCGCGGCAGTCGTGATTGTCCCGACGACGTCCCATGATCCTGTCATCGCGCTCAGCTTCGCAAGCGTGGCGTCATGCTGGGGAAGCGCGTCGAGGACGGATCGTGCATATCGCCCCTCGGCTTTCATCCAATCGGTGAGGGTCGCGTCCTGCTGCTCGAAATAGCGGAACTGGTCGGTGATGCTCTGCCCGAACAGCGTCTCGGTGACTGGCTTGGCGGCCGGCACCGGCGGCCGTTCAGTTGGAGCTGCAAACGCTGGATTGAAGGCAACGGTAGCCGCAAAAATCGCCGCAATCGTTTTCATGACGACTCTCCCCCCAAGAGCGCCGAATGTTCCATTTTTTCCAGACATCAGCAATTTGGAATGTAAGGGCCGTTAGTGAACCCGGATCAAATCCCGCCCTCGACCGGATCGTGGCCGGCTTCGCGAAGCCTGACCGCCAATTCTTCGCTCGTTAGCCTCGCCAACTCCCCATCCTCAGAGCGGATCACGAAATTGGCTCCGTAGCGGCCGTCCTTGAAGAAGGGGTAGCTGCCGATCGCAACGCCGGGGTGCGCCTCTTCGGTCTCGCGCAGGAGGTCGGCGACGTCGCTCTCCGGAGCCCGGGCGCCGATGGTGACGGATACCATCGGTCGGCCTCCCTCGAGCTTGCCGGTCAAGGCTTCGAGCATGCTTGCGGCAATGCCAGGCACTCCGGCAAGCACGTAGACATTGCCCATCTTGATGCCTGGAGCGCCCGAGCTCGGGTTTTCGACCAGCTCGGCGCCCGCCGGCACTCGCGCCATCCTGAGCCGCGCCTCGGTGAGCCCGCCCGGCCTCCCATCATAATAATCCTCGAGGATCCGGCGCGCCGACGGATCGATGACCACTTCCACGCCGAACGCGGCCGCAATTGCGTCGACCGTGATGTCGTCGTGGGTCGGCCCGATCCCGCCGGTGGTGAACAGATAATCGTGTTTTGCCCGAAGCGCGTTGACCGCCTCGACGATCCGCTCGATCCGGTCCGGGACCACCCGCACCTCCTCGAGCCGGATCCCCTGCTCGTTCAGCCAGGCGGCAACCTGCGCGACATTCTTGTCCTGGGTGCGTCCCGACAGGATTTCGTCGCCGATCACGGCCAGCGCCGCAGTCCAGGTCTTCGCTTCCGCCACCAGCACTCCGTTCGGCCCGAGCTTGTCGGAGACCTGCCCTTACTTTGCGCGTGGCAAGAAAAGAACATCGCTTCGATGCGCTAAGGACGAACGGTTGGGTTTGGCCGAGCCTGAGCCTATATCTGCGGCATGACTCAATACATCAGCGTCGCCGCCGACGATCGCGTCGAATCGCGCAACGGGATCATCAAACTTCACGGTGAGGAGGCCTTCGAAGGCATGCGCCGCGCGGGCCGGCTCGCCGCCGAAATCCTCGACGCGCTTGCTCCGCACGTTGTCCCCGGCGTTCTCACGGAAGAGTTGGACGAGATCGTCTACCGGATGACGCTCGAGGGCGGCGGAGTGCCAGCGACGCTCGGCTATCGCGGCTATACAAAGAGCAGCTGCATCTCGATCAACCATGTCGTGTGTCACGGAATCCCCAGCGACCGACAGCTGAAGGACGGCGACATCGTCAACATCGACGTCACGCCGATCGTCGACGGCTGGCATGGCGATACCAGCCGCATGTATTTGGTCGGCGACGTCGGCATCAAGCCACGCAAGCTCGTCGACGTCACTCATGAGTGCCTGATGCTCGGCCTCGAGCAGGCCAGGCCCGGTAACCATCTCGGCGACATTGCCAACGCCATCCAGGGCCATGCGGAATCGAACCGTTACAGCGTCGTTCGTGATTTCTGCGGCCACGGCGTCGGGCGGCTGTTTCACGACAGCCCGGAGGTCGTGCACGCCGGCCGGCCCGGGACCGGCCCTGAGCTCCGGCCCGGAATGATCTTCACCGTCGAGCCGATGATCAACATCGGCCGCCCGGACGTGAAGGTCCTCGACGACGGCTGGACCGCAGTCACGCGCGACCGCTCGCTTTCTGCGCAGTTCGAGCATTCGATCGGGATCACCGATGACGGCTGCGAGATTTTCACGAAGAGCCCAGCCGGGCTCGACCGTCCCTACGCCTGAGCCGCTACCGGGCGCCGTGGGCGCCAGGCGAACAGCCAGCCGACGACTAGCCCGAAGATGAAGTTCGACACGGTGACTTCGATCCCGTGGTAGAAGCGAATGTCGGGCGGCATGTACGGATTGTCGGGAAGAAGCGGCGCCACTCCGCCGATGATTGAATAGACGAGGGCCAGAACGATAGGCGCTGAGCGAAGCCCATTTCTCAAGAGCGGATAGACCGCGCCGACGAAGACCAGCGAGCGGACGATCTGCACCGCGGCCACCTCGTAGACGGGCGGAAGCGAGCGCGCCTCATAGAAATGAGCGATGTAGGGAAAGACGAGGGTCCCGGCGCTCCAGTAGAGCAGCTCATAGGCAGCAATCACGCCGAGCAGCGTAAGCGGCGTGAACCCGCCGCGCCCAGCATCGGAAGCAGCAGCGCCCCTTCGCCACCGGCCCGCAATGAGGGCCGCGATCGGTGCGAGGACCGCAAAGACGATCGCCGCGGGGAGCGCGGCGGCGACCAGATCCCGCGCTCTAAGAACGTGGAAGAACAAGGCTTCGATGAGGCTGTTGGCCGACCCGACGACGAAGCCGGCGAGAAGCAGCATCAGGGCCAGCCGCAATCCGTTCGCAGCAGAAGCGCGTGCCACAATCCACAGCACTGCAAGATTGAGGAACAGGTAGAGCCCGATCATCATCGCTGCACCCCTCCCGGCCGCGCCGGCCGGATGTAGCATATATTGAACAGCCGTTCGTCGGCCCGTCGAAAATGATTTAGATCGCCCTTGACGGCGGCGCCCAGCCCCTTGATCAGTCACGTAAATTCGGGGGGATCAATGCTCGAAATCAAGAATCTTTCGCACACCTACGCCAACGGCACGGTTGCTCTCGACGACGTCAGTCTGTCGATTCCTCGCGGGATGTACGGACTGCTCGGTCCCAATGGCGCGGGCAAGTCGACGCTGATGCGGACGGTCGCGACGCTGCAGCAGCCGACCGCCGGCACGATCCAGTTCGGCGACATCGACGTCCTTGCCGATCCGGAGCGCCTGCGCCGCACGCTCGGCTACTTGCCCCAGGACTTCGGCGTCTATCCCCGCGTCTCCGCCTACGCGATGCTCGACCAGCTTGCGGTTCTGAAGGGCATCACCGGGCGATCGCAGCGCAAGTCAGTGGTCGAGACCCTTCTCGAGCAGACCAACCTCTGGGCCGTTCGCAACAAGAACATTGCGGGCTTCTCCGGCGGCATGCGCCAGCGCTTCGGGATCGCCCAGGCGCTGATCGGCAACCCGGAGCTGATCATCGTCGATGAGCCGACCGCCGGCCTCGACCCGGAGGAGCGCAACCGTTTCCTCAACCTGCTCGCCGAGATCGGCGACAATGTCGTCGTCATCCTCTCCACGCACATCGTCGATGACGTCGCCGACCTGTGCCCGCGAATGGCAGTCCTCGCCAACGGGCGCGTTCAGCTCGAGGGCAAGCCGGGCGACCTCATCACCGCCACACGCGGCAAGATCTGGAAGAAGGTGATCGGCCGCGACGATCTCGAGGATTATCAGTCTCACTACGACGTCATCTCGACGCGCCTGTTCGCCGGAAACTCGGTCATCCACGTCCTCGCCGACCATCAGCCCGAGGGCTTCGAGCCGGTCGAGGGAGGCCTTGAGGATGTCTATTTCTCGACGCTCTCCACGCTCCGCCGCGCGGCCTGACGGGAGAGTCTTCGATGATCTTGGGGATCACGCGGTTCGAAATCCGCTACCAGCTTCGCAACCCGGTCTTCTGGGTTGCGCTCGCCATCTTCTTCCTGATGGGCTTCGGGATCACGGCAAGCGAGAATGTGCGCATCGGAACGCCCGGCGCGGTCCATGAGAATGCGCCCTATGCGATTGCCGTCGCAACCGCCGTCTTCTCGATCTTCTACCTGTTCATCATCACCGCCTTCGTCGCCAATGCGATCGTCCGCGACGAGAATAGCGGCTTTGCGCCGATCGTCCGGGCCACCTCGGTCACCGCGAGGCAGATCGTCATCGGCCGCTTCGCCGGCGGGCTGATCATCGCCTGGCTCGGCTATCTCGCGATCCCGATCGGAATGGCGCTCGGATCGGTGATGCCGTGGGTTGATCCTGAGACCGTCGGCCCGCAGAAGCTCAGCTATTACGCCTGGAATTTCGCGGTCTTCGCGATCCCCAACATCTTCCTCATGAGCGCGATCCTGTTCGCGCTGGCGACTATTCTGCGCTCGATGATGGCCGCCTACGTCGGCGCGATCACGCTCGTCATGGGCTATCTCGTCGCGAGCAGCCTCCTGGGGCCGAAGATAGAATATCGCGAGGTGATGGCGCGGTGGGAGCCGCTCGGCACCGCGGCCCTCGGCGAGACCACCCGCTACTGGACCCAGAGCGAGATGAACAGCCGGTTGGTCGAGCTTTCGGGCGCGCTGCTGTTTAATCGCGCCTGGGCAGTCGCCCTCGGAATCCTGTTCCTTGGAATCACCTTGTGGCGCTTCTCGATGGCCGAACGTGCGCCCTCGCGCCGCCGCCTGCGGAGGCTCGCCAAGCGCGAGTCCCGCGAGGAGGCGGTGGCGTCAGTCGCGCCGCAGCGTGGCGGCGAGGCGGTCATCGGCCGCGACGCGATTCCGTCCCGTTCCACGCAATTCCTCACGCGTCTTAAGGTCGAGGTCCGTCAGGTCCTGACTAGCCCGGGCCTCATCGTCCTGACTCTGCTGGCGGTCGCCTTCACCGGGCTGACCCTGTTCGTCGCCCAGTCCACCTACGGGACGTCCGACCATCCGACCGTTGCTGCGACGATAACCGGCGTCCAAGGGGGATCCGCGATCTTCCTGCTGATGATTGCCGCATTCTACGGCGGCGAGCTGGTGTGGCGCGAGCGCGACCGGAAGGTCAACGAGCTCATCGATTCCACCGAAGTTCCGAGCTGGGTGATGACCGTCCCCAAGATGCTCGCAATCTTCCTCGTGCTTCTCGTCGTGAACGTTGCGGCTGCTCTGACCGGCATTCTTTACCAGTTGATCGAAGGCGCGCATGCGATCGGCATTCCGCAATATCTCGGCTGGTTCATCGTCCCCGCGGCGATCGACGGGCTTCTGACCGCGATCCTGGCCGTCTTCTTCCAGGTGCTGAGTCCCAACAAATATGTCGGCTGGGGCCTGCTCTTCGTCTGGTTTGTCGGCGGGATTTTCCTCAACAACATGGGCTACGGCAACCCGCTCTACACCTACGGACGCGAGCCCGGCGTTCCGCTCAGCGATTTCGTCGGCGCCGGCAGCTTCTGGAAGGGCGCCGCCGTATTCCAATTCTACTGGCTCTGCTTCGCGATCATCCTCGCCGTGCTGGCGCACATGCTATGGCCGCGCGGCACCGATTTGTCGGTCAGGAGCCGCATTCGCAAAGTGCCGCACCTCGCGAGCGTTCCGCTGCTCGCGATCATCGGCGTTTGCGTCCTTGCGATGGCCGGGACAGGCGCCTTCGCTTACTACAACATCAAGGTCCTCAACCGGTACCAGACGAGCGACGACGCGGAGAAATATGCCGCGGACTTCGAGAAGAAGTATCTGAAGTACGAGAAGCTTCCGCAGCCCTCGATCACGCGCGTCAGCTTCGACATGCAGCTCTATCCGAAGAAGCGGATGCTCCTCACCGACGGACGCTACGCTCTCGTCAACAAGACCAACGTGCCGATCAACGAAATCCATATCCGCAAGGGCGATCGGGATACGGAATGGCTGAAGCTCGACGTGGCGGGCGCCCGTCTCACCAGCGACGACGAGAAGTTCGGCTATCGCATCTACCGCTTCGACACGCCGCTTGCGCCCGGTGCGACCAGCGCTTTGACGTTCAAGTCGCGGGTATGGCGGAGGGGCTTCCCGGCCAATCAGCCGGCGACCGACATCATCGAGAACGGCACGTTCGCGAACAATTACGATTTCGCGCCCGTCATCGGGATGAATCGGAACAACCTGTTGACCGACCGCGCCAAGCGCCGCCGCCAGCATCTCCCGCCTGAGCTTCGGATGGCGAAGCTCGAGGACATGTCCGCGACCGACCGCAACTACATCGGCGCGGATTGGGTGATGTCGAACATCCGCCTCACCACCGACGCGGACCAGACGCCGATCGCTCCGGGCAGCCGCGTTTCGGACGTAACCGCGAACGGCCGCCGCACCGCGACGTTCGTCAGCACCGCGCCGATCCTCAACTTCTTCTCGGTCCAGTCAGCCAAGTACCGCGTGGCCTCGATCGTCCACAATGGCATCAGGGAGTCGATCTTCTACCACGACGGCCATGACTGGAACGTGCCGAAGATGCTTCGCGCGATCAGCACGGCGCTCGATTATTACCGGACCAACTTCGGTCCCTATCAATTCAACTACGCCCGGATCATCGAATTCCCTGGCTACAACAGCTTCGCCCAGGCCTTCGCTGGGACCATGCCCTATTCGGAATCGATCGGGTTCAACGCCAAGACCGACGATCCCGACAAGATCGATTTCACGACCTACGTGATCGCTCACGAGATGTCGCACCAGTATTGGGCGCATCAGGTCATCGGCGCGAACATGCAGGGCGGCACGTCGACCAGCGAGACGCTTGCGCAATATTCCGCGCTGATGGTGATGAAGCACCTCTACGGCCCGGACAAGATCCGCCGATTCCTTAAGTACGAGCTCGATAATTACCTCAGGAGCAGGCAGCAGGAGGCGGTCGAGGAAGTCCCGCTCGAGCGCGTCGAGAACCAGCAGTACATCCATTACCGCAAGGGCTCTCTGGTGATGTACCTGCTTCAGCAGCGGCTCGGCGAGCAGGCGGTCAACCGCGCGCTCTCGCGCTTCCTCGCCAAATGGCGCTTCAAGGGCCCGCCCTACCTCCGTTCGGTCGACATGATCGACGAGTTCCGCAAGGAGGCGAAGACGCCCCAGCAGCAGCAGCTGATTACCGACCTGTTCGAGAAGATCACTCTCTACGACCTCAAGGTCGCCGACGCGAAGACGAAGAAGGACGGCAACGGCTGGACGACGACCCTCACCGTCAAGGCCGACAAATTCTATGCGAACGGCAAGGGCGTCGAGACCAAGACAAAGCTCGCCGAGCCGATCGAGATCGGCCTCTTCACCGCTCGCCCCGGCCTCGGCGCCTTTTCGTCGAAGGACGTGATCATGATGGAGCAGCGCCCAATCGTGAACGGCACGCAGGCCATCACGGTCCACACGGCCCAAAAGCCGACGTTCGCGGGTGTCGATCCCTATAATTTCTACATCGATCGAAACAGCGACGACAATGTGAAGGACGTGACGAGCTGAGGCCGTCACCCCCGCGAGGGAGGGTTTGCGTCATTTGACCCGAAAGCGGTGGATGATCTTGGCGTGGGCGGCAATTCTCGCGGGCGTCATTGCATTCGCCGCGCTGGACGGCGGGCGGAACTGCCAGGTGCCGAAGAGCGGTCCGTTCCACTGGCTGCTGAAGGGCGAGGCATTCGTTCCCACCCACGCAGGGCGGTACCGCTGCAAGCAGGTGAAGTAGCGCCGCGTTCGATCATTGCGAATTTTCTCAACCGATGACAGGTTGCGTCGGGCTGCGTTTGCGCTGCCGCTCACTTTCCGGATGTTGAAGGAAAGGCCCGCTATGCTGACGTTGCTCATCCCGCTTTTGGCCGCGGCAGCAATTCCTCCGCCACCTCCGCCGGCCGACGGCAGCCCGCCACCGCCGCTCCCGCTCCATATCGGCTCGGAGGAAATGACCTGCCCGGTGGGCGGGGAACGATTCACCGCCACGACGACGAACATGTATTCGATCCTCGGCCGCCGGCCGGACGGCAAGCCATATTCCGAAATCCCCTTCCCGCGCCCCATCCCCGAATGTCCCGGCAACGGGCTGGTGGTATTCGCCGACTTCACTCCGACGGAGACGGCCAAGCTCGCGAAATGGGTTGAAACTCCCGTCTACCAATCGATGCGCAAGACGGAATCGCCTTTCTATCGCGCCTACTGGCTCGAGAAAAAGGTCGGCCGTCCGGACGCCGACGCGATCGAGCAGCTGCTCCCGGCAATCTGGAGCGCCAAGGAGGATGATGGAGCCGACCCGAAGCGTCCGCGCACGGCGCGCTATCAGCGCGTATTGGTCGACGCCGTCCAAAAGCTTCCTCCCGGCGTGCCCCTCGACGACCGCATCTGGCTGGAGAGCCAGGCCGCCAATGCGCTTCGCGAAATGGGCAAGTTCGACGCCGCCGAGAAAATGCTCGAGCACGGCGAGGCCGAGCTTCCGCGCACGATGCGCCCCGCGCTTGCAACCTATATCGGATTGCTGAGAACAGTCATTGCCCGCCGCGACCGAAGCGATGAGCCGCTGGACATGATCCCGGATGTCCAGGCAGCGATCATCTGCAAGGGAAAATCGAAACCCGACCCTTTCGACCGCGGCTTCTGCGCGCAGCCGAAAATCGCCTCGATCGTCAAACAGATAAGCTAGGCCGCAGCGGCTTTGCGTGCCGCGTCCCAGCGCGCGGTCAGCTCGCGCGCCGCCTCGACGTCCTCGGGGAAGTCGACCTCGCCCCATTCCTCGCCTTCGATATCGAGCGTCCACACCTCGCCGTTCTGGGCCAAATGGTGGATGACCCTGAGGTACCAGATGGTCGTGCCTTCGCTGGTCCGCATGGCCCTTTCGATCGCGTCGCGGAACTGCTCTGCGCCGCCCGAACGAAAGGCCAGCAGGCCGATCGACTCCGCGTTCACGCCCTCTGCAATCCGCTTGCCGATCGCGCGCAAACGCCCGTCGTCGGCCGCGATCACCTTCATGTCGTCTTCGTCGTAGGAGGGCTTGCGATCGATGGTGACGCAGATGCCGGCCTGCCGGTTTGCAACGACGCCGGTCATCAGCGCGTCCGAAACGAGCGTATCGCCGTTCCACACTAGGCAGTCGCCGCCCAGCTCCTCGCGCGCCATGAACAGCGAGCCCGTGTTGTCGGCGACTTTGAAGAACGGGTTGAAGATCGTCCTGACGTTCGGTCCGCCGCTTCGACGGGCGATCGCCTCGTTGACGAGCTCGTCATGGAAGCCGGTGACGACCACCGCCTCATGGACTCCGTTCGCCTCCAGCGTGTCGAGCTGGCGGTCGAGCAGGGTGCGCCCGTTGAAATCGATCAGGCACTTGGGCCGGTCGTCGACGAGATGGCCGAGGCGCGAGCCCTGGCCGGCGGAAAGAATGATCGCCTTCATGTTCAGCGCGGGACTGCCTTCCAAATGCGGCGGCGATTGGGCATTACGAGTTGCGCAATCGCTACGACGGGGCTGCCGTGAAGAAGATCGAGGCGATCATCAAGCCGTTCAAGCTCGACGACGTGAAGGATGCGCTGCATGACGTCGGCGTGTCCGGGATCACCGTTTCCGAAGTGAAGGGCTTCGGCCGCCAGAAGGGCCATACCGAGCTCTACCGGGGCGCTGAATATGTGATCGACTTCCTGCCCAAGGTGAAGGTCGAGGTCGTGGTCGAGGATTCGCTGGCGGAAAACGTCATCGAGGCGATCGAGAATGCGGCTCGAACCGGTCGCATCGGCGACGGCAAGATTTTCGTGCTCGAGGTCGAGCAGGCGATCCGAATCCGCACCGGAGATCGCGGGGCGGACGCGATCTGATGGCATCGAAGATGGACGAGCGCCTCGCCTCGATGTCACCCGACGAGCTTCGCTCGGCCATGCGAAGCCTCGGCTACCGCACCCAGAACGACTTGGCCCAGGCGATCGGGGTCTCGCGTTCTGCCGTCAGCCTGTGGCTGGAAGGCAAAGTCGGCGTTCCCCGCCCCGTCGCCATGCTCTTGAGAATGCTCGTCGGCGCCCAGCGCCGCGCTTACTGACCGCGCTGCTGCGCGCGCGCCTGCTGGCGCTCGGCAGCCGTCAACGTCCCGTCATGGTTGAGGTCCTGCGCATCGAAGCGGGCCAGCGCCTGCGCCTCGAACTGCTGCAGCGTCAGCGACGGAGAGTTCGCAAAACCCTGCTCGATCATGCGCTGCATCCGCCCACCGCCGCGACCGCTGTCGCCGCCGCCTGCCTGGAACTGCGCCAGCGCCTGTTCGGCCTCGGTCTTCGTGACGACTCCGTCCTTGTTGGCGTCGAGCATCTGGAACATCATGTCGGCGCGCTGCTGCGCTTCCTGCCTGGTCTGGTCCTTCATCCATCCGCCACGGTCGCCGGCCGGGCCCTGCTGCGCGCCGGCCGAAGTCGCCACCATCGCCGCTCCGATCGCGGCCGTCACAAGCAATTTCGTCATCCCGTTCAATCCTTTGCGAAGGGGAACATGCCGGCGGCCCACTGTCGTTGCGCGGGTGAACCGCAGCTTTATGGCCACATTACATCTTGGCCATGTGCCGGCTTGCCTCTTGGCCCAAGCGCCGCGATGAGGCCTGCATGCTCGAACTAGACGACCAGCAGCAGGCGGCGCGCGACTGGTTCGAATCGCTGCGCGACCGGATCTGCGCCGCGTTCGAGGAGATCGAGCGCGAAGCCGGCTCCGAAGCGGCGTTCGCCTACACGCCGTGGGAGCGAACCGACGCCTCCGGCGGGCCCGGCGGAGGCGGAGTCCGCAGCCAGATGTCGGGAAAGGTCTTCGAGAAGGTCGGGGTGAACGTCTCCACCGTCGGCGGCGAGTTCAACCCGGACTTCGCCAAGGCCATTCCCGGCGCTTCGGAAGACCCGCGATTCTTCGCCACCGGGATCAGCCTCGTCGCGCATATGGCGAACCCGCACGTGCCTGCGGTCCACATGAACACCCGTTTCCTCACCACCACGAAGCGCTGGTTCGGCGGCGGTGCCGACCTCAACCCAGCGATCCCCTACGAGGAGGACACCGAGGTTTTCCACGCGCGGCTTCGCGCCGCCTGTGCGGCACACGACCCGACCTTCTATCCGCGCTTCTCCAAATGGGCCGAGGAGTATTTCTGGCTTCCCCACCGCGAAGTCTCGCGCGGTGTCGGCGGAATCTTCTACGACTATCTTGAAGACCATTTCGACGAGCATTTCGCCTTCACGAAGGACATCGGTGAGGCTTTCCTCGAGATCGTGCCTCAGCTTGTGCGCAAGCGCATGGACACGCCCTTCACCGACGAGGACATCGAGCGCCTGCTCGAATTCCGCGGCCGCTACGTCGAGTTCAATCTCCTTTACGACCGCGGCACGCTCTTCGGCCTCAAGACCGGCGGCAACGTCGACGCGATCCTGATGAGCCTGCCCCCGCTAGCGAAGTGGAAATGAACTGATGGCCTACGAAGCCGTCTCCGACAATGAACTCGCCGCCGTCGTCACCTATCTCGAAATGCGCGCGCGGGTTGACCAACCCGTCATTTGGTCGCCGCTCTCGCTGGAGCGCGTCGAGGTTCCGCAACCCGAGCATTACCGTGAGCTCTTCCGCCTCGTCGGCGCACCGTGGCTTTGGTTCTCGCGCCTCATTCTGGACGATGTCCACCTGGCCGAAATCGTTCAGCACCCGAAGGTCGAGCTTTACGCGGTCCACGATGAAGACGGCCGCGAGGTGGGGATCCTCGAACTCGATTTCCGCGAGCCGCATGAATGCGAGCTTGCCTTCATCGGGCTGGTCCCCGAGCTCGCCGGGCAGGGGCTAGGCAAATGGCTTCTCGCCGAAGCGGTCGGCCGCGCCTGGCGCGAAGGCGTCGACCGAGTCCATGTCCACACCTGCTCGCTCGACCATCCGGCGGCGCTTGCCGCCTACCGCCGCGCCGGCTTCATTCCGTACAAGCGTGCCGTCGAGCGGTTCCCCGACCCTCGCCTCCTCGGCATCCTGCCGAGGGAATCCGCTCCTCAGATCCCGCTTTTCGGAACGCTCACCTGATCCGTTCCGGGTCCTGATAGCTGCTCGTAGATCCGCGCGAGCATGACGAAGCAGAATACCGACAATGTTGCACTCACAACCTGGCTCACGATCGAGATCAGCAGACCGCCGAGCGACCGCGGCCCGGCGTCGGAAACGGCAAGACGGATGGCCACTCCCGCGACGCTGCCGACCGCCCACACAAGGCACAGGGCGCCAACCCAGAACAGCAGGACGAAGGCGAACAGCCGCCACCAGTTCCCCCGCGTCAGGTTCCAGCTTCCGCGGATGATTCCCGCCGGGCCGACCGCTTCGGCGCTCGCGACGGGTGAGGAGAGAATCAACCGGATCGCGAGGAATATTCCGCCCAGGGTCAGCGCTATGAGGGCTATCGCAGCGGCGACTGAGGAACCGCCGCGATTCATTTCGAGATATGCCGACAAGACCGAGCCGATGATCAGGATCGGGATCAGCCACAGGAAGGCTGAAGCGAGATAAGGCAAAACCCGCCTCAACCCGTGCATGATCGCCTCGCCCACGGAGACGTGCGGAGGCATTGCGAGGCGGATCACCGCCAGCTGGCCTACCAGCCAGATGAGCAGGGCGACAATGCCGATCCCTATCCATGGGCCAGCGGGCGGCATTAGTCCCGGCGTCATTGCTGGCATGCTGAAGTTGAGCACCAGCCCGGGAAGGACGAACAGCGCAAGCGCAACGGCAAGGAACAGGCGCCCGTCGCGCGCAAGGATCGCGACGGTTTCCTCCCAAGCTCTCGAAAGCGACAATTTCAACATTCACTCCCCCTGCGGCCTGGCTTCGTCTTATGCGGACGCGTTGCGAAACACGCAACGGCGCTTGCCCTGTCCCGGGCCGCCTCCCATGTGGCAGCCGCCAATGGACAGCATCGACGATATCGAATGGCTCGTCAGCGAGGCCCCCGTTCCCTACGAGGAAGCACTGCACTTCATGGAGCGGCGCGCGGCGGCCATCCGAGACGGAAGCGCGAAGGAATGCGTGTGGCTGCTCGAACATCCGCCTCTGTTCACCGCCGGCACCAGCGCTGACCCGGCAGAGCTCACCAACCCGCGCGATTTTCCGGTCTACGAAGCCGGGCGCGGCGGTCGCTATACCTATCACGGCCCGGGGCAGCGCGTCGGCTACGTCATGCTCGACCTCGAAAAACGCGGGAAGGACATCCGCTGCTTCGTCCATTCGCTCGAGGGCTGGATGATCGACACGCTCGAAGACCTCGGCGTCCAGGCGCACCGCGCGCCAGGACGCATCGGGATCTGGGTCGGCCAAGGTCCCGAAGAGGCTAAAATCGGTGCGCTTGGAGTGAGGGTGAAGCGCTGGGTCACGCTCCACGGATTTGCCATCAACGTCGCTCCCGACTTGTCGCATTTCGGGGGCATCGTGCCGTGCGGGATCAGTGATTTCGGCGTCACCAGCCTCGCCGAACTTGGGAAACAAATGCCGCTCGAGCGGGTTGATAGCGCCTTGAAGCGGAGTTTCTTGTCGTTTCTCAAGAGTTTGGAACGGGCGTGCAAAGAGTCTTGAAGGATGCTCCTGCTTCAGACTATGGTTCGCGCGATTTGCCCCTGGGGAGACCCTTGCAGATCGCAAATAAATAGGGAGTCTTGAATGCGTGCTCTTATCCTGGTCGCTGGCGCGGCCCTGGCGGTTGCGGCTTGCAGCAGCAACGATAACGCCAACAACACAATGAACGTCGATGAGAATCTCACGACGACCGACATGAACGCGACGGACATGAACGCTACGGACATGAACGCCACGGACATGAACGCGACCGACATGAATGCTGCCGACGCTGCCAACAGCGCTGCGGACGCGGCCAACAGCGCTGCCGACGCGGCCAACGCTGCGGCGAACAACGCTCAGTAATTCTTCGCCTCCGTCTTCGGAGGCGTTGGCTTTTCAAGAGGCTGCCGGTACGTCCAGCAGCCTCTTTTTTTGCTTGCCGCAGGAGCTTTCGATGCGCGCCCTGATTCTCGTCGCCGGTGCCCTTACCCTCGCCGCCTGCGGGAACAATGACCAGACGGACAATACGCAGAATATCGACGAGAATCTCAGCGCGGAGAATATCGTCTCCAACGACGTCACCGCCATTGATGCCGTCACCGGCGACGCCGCCAACATGGCCGCCGAATCCGACATCAACGATATCGGCGCTCAGAATGTGCTCGCCGATGATAATATGAGCTCGCCGACTAAGCCCGAGGTGCCGCGCCCGCGCCCGGCAAAGCCCGCGAACACCGCTCCGGCGACGAGCAGCGTCTCCAACGCCACCGGCAACGCTACGGAATAATCAGGGCAGCCCGACAACCTTGTGCGCCTGAAGGCTCAGGCGCCATTTGGGCCGCTCCATCGCCAGCCGGACTGCAGCCTCGACCGCCTCGTCGCGCGCCTCGCAGTCCATCGGCTGCACGAGGAAATGGTCGAACGCCCACCGTTCAAGCTCCGCGGGGTCGATTCCATCCTGCGGCCACACCAGCTTCAGCTCGTCGCCCGAACGCTGGACCACGTCGGTGCCGGCCTTCGGGCTGACGCAGATCCAGTCGATGCCCCCAGTCGCGGGCAAGGTCCCGTTTGTCTCTGCCGCAATCCGAAAGGCGCGCCGATGCAGCGCCTCGACAAGAGCGGGGTCCAGCTGAAGCATCGGCTCGCCGCCGGTGATCACGACCAGCCGGTCATCCTCGCCCGCTCCCCACAACCCCTCGACGTGCGCGGCGAGAGCGTCCGCGGTTCTAAACTTCCCGCCGCCCTCGCCGTCGGTGCCGACGAAATCCGTATCGCAGAATGTGCACTGAGCGCTCGCTCGGTCTGCCTCGCGTCCCGACCATAAATTGCACCCTGCAAAGCGCAGAAATACCGCCCGGCTGCCCGATTGCACGCCCTCGCCCTGGAGCGTCAGGAAGCATTCCTTGACTGCGTAGCTCATGCGTAGACCGTCGGATCCTCGAGCCCAGCCTCGGCAAAACCTTTCGCCCGGAGCCGGCAAGCATCGCAGCGCCCGCAGGCGCGGCCGTCGGACGAGGGGTCGTAGCAGCTGTGGCTGAGCCCGGCGTCGAGTCCAAGCCGCTCGGCTTCGAGCGCGATGTAAGCTTTGCTCATCTCTTGAAGCGGCGCGTGGATGGTGAAGCGGCCGCCCTCGACTCCGGCCTTGGTCGCGAGGTTGGCGAGGCGCTCGAACCCGGCGATGAACTCCGGCCGGCAGTCGGGATAGCCCGAATAGTCGAGCGCATTGACGCCGATAAAGATGTCGCGCGCCCCGCTCGCCTCCGCGAGTCCTAGCGCAAGGCTGAGGAAGATCGTGTTGCGCGCCGGTACGTAGGTCACCGGGATGCCCTCGCCGACGCCCTCCTTCGGCACTTCCATATCGCTCGTCAGCGCTGATCCGCCGAAGGCGCGAAGGTCGAGCGGAAGAACGATGTGCCGGTCCGCGAGCGCGCTCGCAATCGCCCGCGCCGCCTCGATCTCGACTCGATGGCGCTGACCATAGTCCACCGTCAGCGCGACGACCGAAAAGCCGCGCTCCCGCGCGAGCCCCGCGCAGACCATGGAGTCGAGACCACCGGACAGAAGGACGACGGCATTCTTCACGCGCGCGCACTTAGGACGCCGATCGCCGCAAAAGAAGGGCCGCCGATCCTTAAGGGAAGGGCGGCCCCAGTTAACCGGGCTCGCGCCCGATTGGGAGGAAAGCGTGCCAAATCCGGCACAGGACGTTGCTAGCGCAAAGTGGTTAAACGGCGCCTTAATGGCGCGGGGGCGATGACGTATTTGTGCAGTCCCCGACGCGCCTCGCCTGGAGCACGTAATTGAACGGCAGCTGGTCGGAGATTCCCTGGGTGGCGATTCGAAGCGAGCGGGGGGTGATCACGTCGACCTCGCTCTCGCCGAAGCCGGCCGGCCCGCACTGGTAGCTGAGCTTGGTCGAGCTCGGCCCGTCGTGGATGACGCTGCGCGAACAGGCCTTGCCGCGATGTTCGTATTCCGCGAGCGCCAGAACGTCGGCGACGCACTGGCGGACCGGCGCCTTTGCGTTCGGAGCGCCGCTGATCTCCCACATTCCCCCGGCAACCTTCGCGAGCGCGGCGGGAACCGCGGCCGAAGCGGCTGCGGGTACGACAAGGCCAAGCGCGAGAATCACCGAGCGGCGCATGAATCGCTATTTAGCATGGGACGGTTAACGCTGAAAAATGAAATGCTGGCCAGCCGACACTCGGCCTATAGCTCGCCCGGCTTGATTGCGAAGCTCGACGAACAGAAGGCGCAATCGACGGTAATCAGGCCGTCGTCGCCCACCATGGCTTCGCGCTCGTCGGCCGGGAAGCGCGCGATAACTGAGCGAACATAGGCCGGATCGCAGCGGCAGCCACGGCTGAGCTTGATCGCCGGGAGCGTCCGCACCTCGTCCTCTTCGTGGAACAGCCGCCAGACGAGGTCGTCGAGCGGAAGCTCGGGATCGGTCAGCTCTTCGGCCTTCACCGATCCGCCGAGGATCGCGATGTGCGGCCAGTCGGGATGGTCGAGCCGGGTGTGCAGTCGCTCGCGGCCCTCCTCTCCTTCCGGCAAATGCTGGAGCAAAAGCCCGCCGGCGGTCCAGCTCTCGCCGCGTTTCTCCGCCGCCAGCCGCACAAGGCTCGGAATCTGCTCCGACTGGGCGAAATAGCTCTGCGCGGCGTCGCCGAGATTCTTGCCTTCGAGCGGAACGATCCCCTGGTACCGCTCCTCCGCCACCGGCTGGTCGAAGGTGATCGCCAGATAGCCCTTGCCGAACAGCTCCTGCAGCGAAGGCGCCTCGGGCAGGGTGTCGAGCCGCTCGGGGTCGTGGCGGACATAGCCGCGCAGTTCGCCACCGAGATAGTCGCAGACCAGCAGGTCGATGACTCCGCCGTCGGTCTGTGCCTGAAGCGTCAGCTGGCCCTGCGCCTCCTTGAGGAGTGAGCCAAGCAGCGCCGTCAGGGTCAGCGCTTCGGCAAGCAGCTTCTCGATGACGAGGGGATAATTGTGCGCAGCGAGGACCGAATCCACCACGGCCCCGAGCCGGGCAACCCGTCCCCGCGCGTTGCGCGAAGGGATCGCGACGCCGAGCGCGACGTCGGTATTGAGCTGAACTGAAGGCATGAGCGGAAGATAGGGTTGATGTCGCCGAGCGACAACAACCCGTCATCCCGGACCTGGTCCGGGATCTGCCTTCCTGCGAATTGGTTCAAGAAAAGGCGGGTCCCGGCTCCGGGCCAGGATGACGATCAGGCCGCTGCCGCTGGCACCTCATATTCCGCGGCCGCCGCTGACAAGGTGTCGACGAACTCGCGGATGTGGCTCTCCTCGATGTTCAGCGGCGGCAGCACCCGGACGACATTGTCGCCGGCCGCCACCGTCAGCAGGCCCTTGTTGCGAAGGTAGGTCACGAACGCTCGGCTGTCGGTCTTCATCTTCACTCCGAGCATCAGTCCGACGCCGCGAACGCTGTCGAACAGATGGTCGTGGTTGGGGATCATCTGCTCGAGCGCAGAACGCAGTCGCTCGCCCTTCTCGCGAACATTGGCGAGGAACTCGTCATTGGCGACCACGTCGAACACCGCCTGCCCCGCCGCCATCGCCAGCGGGTTGCCGCCGAAGGTCGACCCGTGCGTGCCGATCACCATGCCCGCGGCGGCCTTCTCGCTCGCAAGACAGGCGCCCATCGGAAAGCCGCCGCCGATGCCCTTGGCGGAAGCCATGATGTCGGGCGCGATATTGTAATATTGGTAGGCGTAGAGGTGCCCCGTCCGAGCGACCCCGCACTGCACTTCGTCAAACACCAGCATGAGGTCGTGCTCGTCGCACGCGGCCCTCAGCCCCGACAGGAATTCGTGGCTCGCAGGGCGGATTCCACCCTCACCCTGAATCGGCTCGACCAGGAAGCCCGCCGTATTCTCGTCGATTGCCGCGAGCGCCGCGTCCAGGTCGTTGAACTCGACGACCGTGAACCCGGTCAGCAGCGGCGCGAAGCCGTCGCGAAGCTTCGCCTGGTCGGTGGCGCTGATCGTCGCCATCGTCCGCCCGTGAAAGGCATTGGAGAAGGTGATGAGGTTGTGCTTCTCGGGCGCGCCCTTCGCATAATGGTAGCGCCGCGCGGTCTTGATCGCGCATTCCACCGCCTCTGCGCCCGAATTGGTGAAGAACACCGTGTCGGCAAAGGTGAGGTCGACCAGCCGCTGCGCGAACGCTTCCCCTTGGGGCGAACCGTAAAGGTTCGACACATGCATTAGCGTCGCGACCTGCTCCTGGATCTTCTGAGTCACATAAGGATGGCCGTGACCGAGCAGGTTGACCGCGATCCCTGACGCGAAATCGAGGTAGCGCTCACCCTCCTCGCCGAAGAGATAGGCTCCCTCACCGCGCACCGGACGCACCGGCGAGCGCGGGTAAACGGGCATGAGCGGCGTGATGGCCATGTCGCGGTCGGCTCCTGATGAATGGATGGAGCCGCTATAGCCGTAGCGCCCGAAAAAGAAAAAGGCGCGCCGGATCTCTCCAGCGCGCCTTCCCTCACAGAGTTACGCCTGCGATTTAATGGCCGCGTCCATAGCCTCGGCCGTAATGGCCCGGCCGTCCGTTCCAGTCGTGCGCCTCGCGCGAAATCCGGTATTCGAGGTTGCGGATCTGGTTCTCGACGGTGCGCGCTTCGCCCGGCTGGATGCCGTTGCGTGACGCGCGATAGATCCGCCGCTGGAGATTGTTCGCCTGGCGGTCGAGGTTGCGACCTTCCTGCCACGACAGGATCCGGCGCTCCTGCAGATTGCGGATGTCGTTGCGAAGGCGCTGCACGCGGCTTTCCATCGACCGAGCGACGTTGAGGCCGTTGAAACGGTAGCCGTAATTGTAGGGCTGATAATTGTAGACCGGGGGCGCCCACTGGGCCGCTGCCGGCGCTGCAATCGACAGGGCCGATGCCGCAGCAACGGCCGATACTAGGAACTTACGCATTCTCGCTCTCCTTCTGAGCCTTGAATGCGCAGGTTGTGCCCGAGGTTGCTTGAGGCGCGACTGAACGTTGCTGTCAGTCGGCGTTCAACTTGTTTAACACCCGTAATATCGCGTTCAGCTAGGCCTTGATCTTCCACCCGCTTTTCAGGAGCGAATAGCAGGCGGCCCACAGAAGCAGGTTGAGCGCCAGAAGACCTCCCGCTCCCACCCACAGCGGCGAATCGCTCATTCCGAGGAAGCCCGCACGGAAACCCGAGATCACGTAAAAGAAGGGATTGGCGTGGCTCACGGCGCGGAACGTCGGAGCGAGTTGCTCGACCGAATAGAAGGTGCCGCTAAGCAGCGACAATGGGGTCACTACGAAGTTGGTGACCGCCGCGGCGTGATCGAACTTGTCTGCCCAAAGCGACGTTAGAAGGCCGAGAAAGCTCAGCAGCAACGCGCCCATCAATCCGAACCAAAGGACGATGCCGATGTGCCGGATGTCCACCGAGACACCGGGCCAGAGAAGCATCACCAGCCACACCGCGAACCCGACCAGGAACGCTCGGGTCACGGCGGCGCCGATCAGTCCCGCGATCAGCTCTCCCGTCGAAAGCGGCGGCATCAGATAATCGACGATATTGCCCTGGATCTTCCCAACCAGCAGCGAGAAGCTCGCATTGGCGAACGCATTCTGCATCATCGCCATGACGATCAGCCCTGGTGCGATGAAATTGGCGAAGGGGACGCCCATCACCGAGTGGCCTGCACGCCCCAACGCCACGGTGAAGATCGCGAGATAAAGCAGGGTCGTGATCGCGGGCGCCCAGACCGTTTGCATCTGGACCTTGAAGAACCGGCGCACCTCCTTGATATAGAGGGTCTTGAGGCCTCCCCAATTGACGCCCTTCAGCACCGGCTTGCCCGGCGCGAAGCGCACCCAGTTGCTCGTTTGGTCGTTCACGTGGAAGGCGCCTATCGGTTGGGGACCAGCCGGGCAAGTTTGGAGCTTGAGAAGAAGTATATGTCCTGGACCGAAGAGCGCATCGAGCGCCTGAAGAAGATGTGGCACGATGGCGCCACCGCCAGCCAGATCGCCGACGAGCTTGGCGGAGTCAGCCGCAACGCGGTGATCGGCAAAGCCCACCGCCTCGGCCTCGAGCAGCGTCCCTCGCCGGTGAAGCCGGGCGAGGAGAAGGAAGTGAAGAAGGCCGCTCCTGCGGCAGCCGCTGCCAGGTCCGCTCCGAAAGCCGATGCACCGAAGTCCGCCCCCGCCGCGGCCGCGCCCGCCGCCGGCCAGCAACAGCCGGCCGCTCCCGCGCAGCGCCTCAGCCCGCAGGAGCTGCAGTATCGCTCGATCGGTCCGGGCGGCTTCATCCGCCAGGGTCCGGGCGAGCAACAGGCGCCGATCCCGCCCGCCCCGCCCCGCCGCCTGGTCCCGGCCAAGCCGAGCCCGGAAGTCGCCGACAAGACCAGCCTGCTCGAGCTCAACGACCGCATCTGCAAATGGCCGATGGGCCATCCGGGCGAGCCCGACTTCCATTTTTGCGGTGAGCCGGCCAACCCCGGCTTTCCTTATTGCGTCCAGCATTGCGGAGTCGCCTACCAGGCGCAGCTCCCGCGCCGCGATCGCCGCCCGCCCCCGCCACTCCCCTTCGGCGGCCCGCGGGTCCGCTAAAGCCGCCGAGGATAACGAAAGCTAACCCCAGCCTCGTTCCGGGACTACGCCCGCGACGGCACCGTCTGCAGGATCGGTTCCAGTCGGGGCGCCCGCTCGCTCTTCAAGAACCCCCGCATCTCGCGCACGAACGCCGGCCACGCGGGCTCATTGCCGAGCAGGATATGGTTCGCGCTGTCGAGCTCGACGAAGCGCGCGCCGGCGATCCCTTCCGCGACCTCGCGTCCCGCCGATATCGGCGCATTCCCGTCCTTCGCCGAATGGCAGACGAGAGTCTCGGCCCTGACCTTCGAAAGCTCGCCGCGGACGTCCACGTTCGCTGCTAGCTCGATCATCGCCTGCAGGCGCTCGACGGGGCCGAACTCGTCGAAATGGCGGTTGTGCCAGTCGATCAGCTCCTGGTCCGCGGTCGGGAAATAGAGGGTCAGGAACATCTCGCCGAGCAGGCTGCGCCTGAAGGCCCATTCGCGCTGGTTCATTTCCATCAGCGACGTGCGCCATGAAATCTCCTCGGGATCGTTGCGAACCCGCCACCCGGCCGCGCAGCTGTTGACCAGGATCAGCTTGCGTACCCGCTCCGGATTGCGGGCCGCATAGGCGATCGCGGTCGCGCCGCCGTGAGCGACTCCGATGAGGTCGAAGCGTTCGAGCTTCAGCTCGTCCGCAACGCTGCCGACATCGCCGACCATCGGCTCGAAGCTGAACTCCGGCGGCTCCCTCTCGGACATCCCGAACCCGCGCATGTCGAAGCGGATGAAGCGACTCTGCTTCGAGCATTCCTCGATCCAGTGCCGGTAGGAGGGATTGGAACGGTCCGTCTCGAGATTGGTGATCCAGTTCGGAGCCTTGAGCAACGGGAAGCCGTCCCCGCTCACGGCGTAAGCGATCCGGGTGCCGTCGGCCGCCCGGCAGGTCGCGGTTTCGTCCTTCGCGCTCGGCCTGACCTTTACTGCCGCCTTCACCGGCGCCGGTTCGTCCTTCGTATCGAGAAACTCGCCGACCGCCTTGCTGAAGATCGGCCAGGCGGGCTCGGTCTCCAGCAGGATGTGGTTCTCGCCGTCGAGCGGCACGAACATGGCGCCCGGAATGCCGCGCGCCAGCTCCTCTCCGGCGGCGAAGGGTACCACCTGGTCATCGCGCGCATGAAGGATCAGGCTCGGAACCGTGACCTTCGCAAGCAGGTCGCGAACGTCGATCTGCGACAGGACCCGCTGCATGCGCGCCGCATTTTCCGGCGACGCGCTGACCCTCTGCATTTCGTTGAACCACTCGACCTGGCGCGGATTGCCCTCGGGGATGTAGAGGCTGGTGAAGATCTGCCGGTAGGCGGGATGATCGGCGCCCCATCCAGTCTCGGTCAGCGTGATCATCGCTTCGCGCCGAGCCACTTCGTCGGGATCCGCGCGAACCCCCCAGCCGGCCGCATAGCCACCGTAGATCACCATCCGCCGAACCCGCTCCGGATGTCGGACCGAATAAGCGATCGCGACCGCAGCGCCCTGGCTGATTCCTAGAAGATCGAACTGGTTTAGGCCGAGGCAGTCGACCACGCTCTCGAGGTCGTCGACAAAGGCGTTGAAGGACAATTCCGGCGTGTCCCAGTCGGACATTCCATTGCCGCGCTCGTCGTAGCGAACGAGTGAGTGCCCGCTGGTCAGCTCCCCGAGCCAGTGACGCCAGACAGGGTTCTTCCAGTCGTGCTCGAGGTGGTTGAGCCAGTTGGCCGCCTTCACCAGCGGCGGACCTTCGCCGACGGCCGAGAATGCCAGCCTCGTCCCGTCATGGGCGGTGCAGTAGCGGACAAGCTGCTTCGGGAGCTGGACGGGTGCGTGGCTCAGCGCGGCCGCTTCCGCGTCGATTCGCCGCCGCCACGTCGCCGGCGGTTCGCCGAACTCTCGCTTGAACGCCCGATTGAAAGCGGCCTCACTGTTGAACCCGACCGAATAAGCGATGTTCGCGGTCGTCTGCTTGCCGTCGCGCAGCATGTTGGCCGCGACGTGCATCCGCCAGCTCGCGCAATAGCGCATCGGCGGCTCGCCCAGCAGCTCCGCGAAGCGTTCGCCTAGGACCGTCCGCGAAACGCCGGCTTCGCGCGCGAGCATCTCGACGTCGATCTCTTCCGCATAACGGCTGTGGATCACCGACAGCGCGCGCGACACTGCCGGGTCGGCAAGCCCGCGAAGCCATCCAGTCGCGCCCGCGGGCAGGCGGACGATATAGTCGCGAACGGCCTGGACCACGAACAGCTCCGCGAGCCTCGCCACGACTTCAGATGACGGATGCTCTTCCGCGAGGAACCGCATCGAGCTGTCGAGCCACTCCGCCTCGCCGCGCTTGACGTTTAGGGTCAGGAGCGGTGGCAGGGCCTCGAGCAGCGGATGCTCATTGTCTTTGGCGGTCGCAAGGAAGCCGCACCAGACCTCCGCTTTGGGGCCATCGGTGCCGCTGCTAACTCGATGCACGCCCTGAGTGGTCACCTTGCTGATCTCGCTGGCGTCGGCTGGCGTCAGGCCGCTTCGGCTGGCGAGCCGGTGCGGATCGTTGCGCGGAAGAATCGCAATGTCCCCCGCCTCGAGCGTCGCCGGCGGCATCCCGTCGACTTCGACGATCAGCTTCCCCGAGCGGACGTAATGGTAGCTCATCAGCGTTTCGGGCACGGGGAAGAAGGGCTCGAAATGCCCCGGCGTGAACTCCGCGTTCACGCAGAAGTCGCCGGAGAACTCCCCGTCGATGACCACGCCTCCGCTGAGGCGCAGCGAGCTCAGGATTTCGTCGAGAACGTCCACGCGGTCACCCCCGCGCGCCGCAGCCCAATGCGGCGTTTCGGTCAAATTATCCGGCAGCGCAGTCATTTTGGCAAACCCCCAAGTTTCCTACATGCTGGTCACGTCAATTCGTGACCGGAATCGTCAAGTCGGAAGTCAACCTTCCGGCACTACATGGTTTCGTCCGAACAAAGTGGAGGAAGTCCAAAAATGCACGGCGAAAGAAACGATCTCCGATCGGGTGGCGCAGCGATCATCTTCTTCACTGCACTATCGAGCACGGCAGCAATTGCGACCGCATTGCTTCCGTTCATCGTGGGCAACTAAGCAAAACAGGAATCCAATCATGTACCATGACTTCGATTATGAGCGGACGCTTGCCTCGTCGCTTCGCGCGCAGTGGCTGCTTGACGATGTGCTGCGTGCCGATCAGGATTTGGACTTTACGCGCAACTTCATGCCAGAAAGCCTGGCCCGCACGGCGGCGCTCGGGTCGCTCAACCCGTTCGAGCAGCGGATCCTCAACCAGGTCAGCGCGCATCAGTACCTGAGTATCTTCGGCATCGTCGAAGAGTTCATTCTGCCCTTCCTGCTCGACCACGCCCGCGAGGCGGTCGGCGAGGATGACTGGCGGATTCGGGCGCTGCTCAATTTTGCCGGCGAGGAAGCCAAGCACATTCATCTGTTCAAGCGCTTTCACGCCGCTTTCGTCCGCGGCTTCCCGGTCGAGTGCCAGGTCATCGGGCCGTCGGAGGCGATCAGCGCGGAAGTGCTTCGCCATGACCCGCTCGCGGTCGCCCTTTTGATCCTGATGATCGAATGGATGACCCAGCAACATTATCTCGGGTCGATCCGCGACGACGGTGACCTCGACCCGCTGTTCAAGAGCCTGATGCAGCATCACTGGATGGAGGAAGCGCAGCACGCGAAGCTCGACACGCTCATCGTCCACGTCCTCGCCGAAGGCCGGAACGAAGAGCGGATCGGTAAGGCGCTCGATGAATATTTCGAGATCGGCGCCTTCCTCGACGACGGTCTCAAGCAGCAGGCGGCGTTCAACGTCGATTCGCTTGAAAGAGCGATCGGCCGCAAGGTCGAGGACCGCGATGCGCTGATCGCGCAGCAGCACCAGGCCGCGCGCTGGACCTACATCGGCTCGGGCATGGTGCACGAGCGCTTCCGCGACACGCTGCACGCTTTGTCGCCGGCGGCCGCTGCGCGCGTCGCCGACGCCGCGCCGCTGTTCGCCTGAACTGAACCGACCCAACCCAATCAGACACTCAGGAAAAGGAGTTACCGCAATGCTGGATATCGTGAAGAGCCGAGTGAACGGCATCGACCTCAACGCGCTCGGCGAGACTGTCGAGGCGATCGAGGCGGACCCGACCAAGGCGCTCGTCGCGTTCGACGTGACGACCCGCTGGGCCGGCCAGACCCGCAGCGAAACCGTGGTCGACGGTTATACGCTCGGCGGCGAGCGGATCGCGCGCGGCCACAAGATCGTCTCGGACGAGCCGTGCGAGCTGCTCGGCGGCGACGGAGCCCCCAACCCGCAGGAGCTTCTGATGGCGGCGTTCAACGCCTGCATCACCGTCGGCTATGTCGCTGGCGCCTCGCTGAGAGGCATCAAGCTCGACAAGCTTGAGATCAAGACCCGCGGCCAGCTCGACCTGCGCGGCTTCCTCGGCCTCAGCGACAAGGTCGCGCCCGGCTACGAGAAGATCGAATATGTCGTCGACATCAAGGGCGACGGCTCTCCCCGCGACTTCGAGGAGATCCACCAGACCGTGATGAAGACCTCGCCCAACTACTTCAACATCAGCCGGCCGATCCGGGTCACCGGAACGCTCAACGTCGGCTGAAACGGCTCCCCGGGCGCACCTCCCCTCTCCCCAACGGCGCGCCCGGGGACCCATGAAAGGAATGAACCGTGAAACATCTGTTGGCCAACCCCGCCTTCCCCGACATCGTCGGCGAATGGGCGGCCGAAGAAGTCCGCCAGGACTCAAGTTCGTCCGACTGCGCGAACGACAATCACTTTGAGCGCGACGGACTGTCCGACCCGCTGCTGGCCCTCATCGCGAGGGCCGAGATCGAGGCTACGCGCCTTTGGTAGCCAAGCGCCGAACGCGGAGAGAACCAATGCAACGTTCGAACTTCTCAACGTCCGGGACGGGCGCGTTGGCGTACGGGATCATCAGCTACGGCGTGTTCCTTGGCGTCTTCGTCTATGCCGTCGGCTTCATCGGCGGCTTCCTGACGCCGACGCGGCTCGACGGCGCGCCCAGCCGCCCGTTCCTGCAGGCGCTGGCGATCGATCTCGGGCTACTCGGCCTGTTCGCGATCCAGCACAGCGTCATGGCGCGGCCCGCGTTCAAGCGCTGGTGGACGCGGTTCGTGCCGGAGTCGATCGAGCGCAGCACCTATGTGCTCTTCAGCTCGCTCGCCCTCGTCGCGCTGTTCGCCTGGTGGGAACCGATGGGCGGCGTCGTATGGGACGCGCCGGCGGGTTTAATCCGCGGCTCCGTCATCGCCCTCTACCTCTTCGGTTGGGCGTTGCTTCTCTACACGACCTTCCTCATCGACCATTTCGACCTGTTCGGATTGAAGCAGGTCTGGCGCCGGTCGAGCGGGAAGCCCTACCAGCCGCCACAATTCTACACGCCGAGTCTCTACAGGATCGTCCGTCACCCGCTCTACGTGGGCTGGCTGACGATCTTCTGGGCGGCGCCGACGATGACGGTCGCCCACCTCGTCTTCGCGCTCGCGACCACCGCTTACATCCTCATCGCGATCCAGCTTGAAGAGCATGACCTCGTCGAGGCTTTCGGCGACCGTTACGTCAGCTACCGCCGAGTCACGCCGATGCTCATTCCCCGGCTCGCGCGCCGGCGCGCAGAATCGAGGAGTGCCGCCAACAGCTAGCATCTGGAATCCCCTCATTCCCAGATGCAGAAAGCCCCGGAGATGCTGCTTCTCCGGGGCTTTCGTTTGCGCACGCGGTGCGTCGACCTTTGATCCGCAACCGAAAGCATCGTCTTTACGCTCGATTCCAAAACAGCAATGCGGCATGAAGGTCCGACTTGGGGGCTTGAACCACATGCAGGTCGAGTTTCTGGAAGAGGGGGAGCGCCTGGTCGCTCGGCCCCACGGGCGTATGGACGCAGCTGACGGAGTGGACTTCGCTTCGGCCGCGCGACAGCGACTTCGCGCCGACATCCGGTCCGTCACCATCGACCTCGAACACTTGGACTTCATCAACTTCGGCGGCATTCGCGCCGTCCTTCGGCTCGCAAGGTCGCTCAAGGACGAGCAAAGGAAGCTCGATTTCCTCGGCGGCAATGCTGTCGTTCGCGAGGCGCTCGATCAGGCCGGCCTCGACGATTTCTTCCCTTTCACACCGCCGTTCATTTCAAACAGGGGGATACCAAGATGGGACGTATCAAACTCATCACTTCGTTAGTTGTCGGCCTGTCGCTCATCGCCGTCGGCGGGTGCGGAAAGAAGGAAGCGCAAGACCAGGGGCAAGGCCAGGCGCAAGCAGGGAAGGTCATCGAAGTGGCCGTGACCCCGGCCTCCCCGCCCAACCTGTTTGAGGAGAACGGCAAGACCCAAGGCCTCGATTACGACATCTTCGACGGCTATTGTAAGTCGCGCGGCTGCACGATGCACATCACGGATTACGACTGGCAGGGCATGCTCGGCGCCGTCGTATCCAAGAAAGCCGACGTCGCCTTCTCCGGCATCTCGATCACCGAGCCGCGCAAGAAGGTCATGGATTTCTCCCAGCCCTACATGGGCAACGATTGGGATCTGGTGAGCATGAAGAGCCGCAACATCAAACTCGCCAACCTCGACACGCTGAAGAAGTACACGATCGGCTTCCCGCGGGGCATGGCCTACATGGACTTCATCAAGACCAACCTCGAACCCAAGGGCATCTACAAGACCGACCAGGTGAAGCTCTATCCGAGCTACAATGAGGCGCTCACCGACCTTCAGAACGGCCAGGTCGATATGGTCTTCCTCGATGGCACCGTGGCCTCGGTCTACCGCAAGAAGCTGCCGATCCAGGACAGCTACGTCTTCGAAGGCATCGACAAGCTCGGCTTCGCCTTCCCCAAGGGATCGACGCTGCGTCCAGACTTCGACAAATATCTCGACGAGCTGGGCCCGAAGGGGCGCCAGGCGATCATCGACAAGTGGATGAAATAGGCTCCTGAGATAGAGCTCGCGTGACGTTCGTCGACATCCTGCTGACGCTCATGAGGGGCGCCGGCTACACGCTCCTCATCACGCTCAGCTGCGCTGCGACCGCGCTGGTCGTCGGCCTCGGCATAGCGATCGCGCGGGAGCTCGGGGGCGCCCTTCTGTCGTCGGCGCTTTCGACGATCGTCTACGTCCTTCGCGGCGTCCCGATGCTGGTGCTGTTGTTCGTCGTCTTCTTCGGTCTGCCGGGCATCGGTTTCGACGTTCCGCCGCTGCTGGCGATGATGCTCAGCCTCGGCCTCATCTCGGGCGCCTATCTGTCGGAGGTGTTTCGCGGCGCGCTCGCCGCCGTCAATCCCAACGAGGTGCTCGCCGCGCAGGCGACGGGCTTCACCCGCTTCGAGACTCTGCGGCTGATCAAGATCCCGCAGATGCTGCGATTCTCGGTACCCGGAATGGTCAACGAGCTGACCACCGTGCTCAAATATTCGCCCTTCGCCTACACCGTCGGTATCCCCGAGATCACCAAGCAGGCGATGGCGCTGGTGGCGACGACCATGCGCGGGCTCGAAGTCTATGCCGCGATCGGCATCATCTATTTCGCGATCTACCGGCTACTGCTGGTCGCCGTCCGCCTGATCGAGAAGCGCTACACCATCCTCGGCTTCGCGCAGGAGTGACGAATGGCGCTTCTTGAAGTCAGGGATTTGGTCAAATCCTATGGCGACCGCACCGTTCTCGACGGCGTCAGCTTCACGCTCGCGGAAGGCGAGGCCAAGGTGATCATGGGTCCGTCCGGCTGCGGCAAGTCGACCTTGTTGCGCTGCCTCAACCGGCTCATCGACCCCACATCGGGAACGATCCTCTTCGACGGAGAGGACGTGACCCGGCCGGGCGTCGACGTCCGCGCGCTGCGCAGCCGCATCGGCTTCGTCTTCCAGAATTTCGCGCTCTACCGTCACCTCTCCGTGCTCGACAATGTGACTCTCGCGCTGCGTCGGTTGAAGCATATGCCCAGGGCCGAGGCAGAGGAGCGCGCGCTCCACGAGCTCGACCGAATGGAGATGGCCGAGAAGCGCGATGCCTTTCCCGCGGCGCTTTCGGGCGGGCAGAGCCAGCGCGTCGCCATCGCCCGCGCCCTCGCGATGGACCCGAAGGTCCTGTTCTTCGACGAGCCCACCTCCGCGCTCGATCCGATCATGGTCCGCGAGGTCGTGACCCTGATCAACCGCGTCTATCTCGACAACGTCACCATCCTCTGCGTCACCCACGATCTCAGTCTCGCCAAATATATTTCCGACCGCGTTGTCTTCCTCGATCAAGGCAAGGTCTATGCCGAGGACCTGATCGAGAACCTGCTCGATCGAAAGGGCGACCCCGTAATCGCCGAGTTCTTCGAGGGTTAGGTGGACATCAGCTCCTTCCCCCTCTTCGCCGACCTGTTCAGCTACTGGCCCGAGATCGTTAAAGGCCTGCGCGATACGATCCTGCTGTCTGTCACGATCACCGTCACGGGCCTCCTCGGCGGGATCGTCGTGTTCGGCCTTGCTCTAAGCCAGAGCAAGGCGGTCCGCTTCATCACGCAAAGCTACATCAGCCTGTTCATCGGGACGCCGCTGATCGTCTTCCTGTTCCTGCTTTATTACGGCCTGCCGAACCTCGGCGTGACGCTTTCGCCGTTCGTGATCGCGGTGTTCGGCTTCACGCTCAACGTGTCGGCCTACAACGCACGCTATCTGACCATCGCCTACAGAGGCCTCGATCAGGCCGAGCTTGAATCCGCCCGTGCGCAGGGCTTCTCCCGCTTCCAGGTCTTCCGCCTGATCACCGCGCCGCAGTCGCTGCGCATGTCGGTGCCCGCCCTCACCAACCAGGCGATCCAGAACGTGAAGGACAGCTCGATCGTCTTCCTCATCCAGTACATCGAGTTCTTCGCCCAGATGCAGGAGGTCGCCTCGCGCACCTTCCTCTTCTTCAAGACCTATCTGTTCACGGCACTGGTCTATCTGCTGCTGGTCTCCGTGGTCGTCCTCGCCGCACGGCGGCTCGAGCGCAGGGTCGCAATTCCGGGAATGGGATAAGCCTACGGCAGGACCCGACATGTCGGGATCGTGACTGCAATGTAATTTGCCCGAGCGATCCGACTTCGTTACGCCACTTGCGGATTCATGTAATGTAATATTATTACCGGCGTCGACCCCACCTTCATCCGCCGTCCCGCTTCGGAGATCGATGACGTTGCAGGTTCGCCCACAGTCATCATTTGCGATTTTCGCATCGCTCCTTACGTCCGCCTGCGTGGTCGGGCCGAACTTTGCGCCACCTGCCCCGCCCGCAGTATCGGGCTATACTGCGAAGGCGCCGGAAACGACGCAGGCCACGGCCGGGGTTCCGGGCGGCGACGCTCAGCACTTCGTCGCCGGCGCCGACATTCCCGCCGATTGGTGGACGCTCTTCCATTCGAAGGCGCTGAATGCGCTGATCGCGCAGGCGCTCGCCCACAACGCCGATCTCAAGGCCGCTCAGGCGGCACTCCTCGTCGCCCACGAGAATACGCGAGCGCAGCATGGAGCCTATCTGCCGCAGGTGGGCGCCGGTCCCAGCATCACGCGCGAGAAGGATCCGTCCGCAACGCTCGCACCCGTGCCCGCGAACAACAGCTTTGCTTACACCTTGGTCACGCCGGCGCTCAGCGTGTCCTACACGCCCGACGTGTTCGGCCTTAACAAGCGGACCGTCGAGGGCCTCGCTGCTCAGGAACAGGCGACCCGCTATCAGATGATCGCGGTCGACATCACGCTCAGCGCCAATGTCGCGCTCGCGGCGATCACCGAAGCCTCGCTCGAAGACCAGATCGACACCACCAATGAGCTGATCGGGATCAACCGGCAGATTCTCGGCCTGCTGCAGTTCCAGAAGTCCAAAGGCTATATCGGGGGCGCGGACATCGCCGCCCAGCAGACTGCGCTCGCCCAGCTGCAGGCTTCGCTGCCGCCGCTCATCAAGCAGCGCGACCAGCAGAAAGACCTTCTCGCGGTTCTCACCGGCGCATATCCCGCGGACGCGCCGGCGGAGAGGTTCACGCTCGCCAGCCTGACCCTGCCGCCGGACCTTCCGCTCAGCCTGCCGTCGGCGCTCGTCGAGCAGCGCCCCGACGTGCTCCAGGCCGAGGAGAATATGCATGCCTCGAGCGCGGCGATCGGGGTCGCCCGGGCGAACCGTCTCCCCAATGTCACGCTGAGCGCGAACGCGGGCACGAATGCGCTTTCGATCGGCCAGATCTTCGGACCCGGCACCGGCTTCTGGAACATCGGCGCGGCGCTTCTGGCGCCGATTTTCGATGGCGGCACCAAGCTTCATCAGGAACGGGCGGCGCGCGCCACTTACACCCAGAGCGCCGAACAATATCGAAGCACCGTTCTCACCGCGTTCCAGAATGTCGCCGACACGCTCGTCGCGCTCGACCAGGACGCGAATACACTGACGGCGACCGTCGCCGCTGCTGACGCGGCCAAGACCAGCCTCGATCTCTCCCGGCTCCAGTACAAGGACGGCTATGCGGCCTATCTGGCGGTGCTCAACGCTGACCAGGCCTATCAGCAGGCGCGCCTCGCTGAGGTCCAGGCGGAGGCCGATCGCTTCACCGACACCGCGGCATTGTTCCAGGCGCTTGGCGGCGGCTGGTGGCATCGCCCCGAACTGATGGCTGCCGCCAATGGGCAATAGGAATTTGCTTCCCCGCCTGTTCGCGGGACTGATCGCGCTCGGCCTTCTCGCAGGCTGCTCGTCGTCGGCCGACGAGAACAGCGCGACCCCGGCAATCGCGAATGTCCGGCTGACCAAGGCGCAGCTCGCGCACATCCAGCTCTACACGGTCGAGCCGGTCGGCTACCGCCAGACGGTCAAAGCGCCCGGGACGGTCGATTTCGACAACGATCAGGCGACCTCGGTCGTCTCGCCCTTCACCGGCCCCGTCACTCGCATCTTCGTCGCGCTCGGCCAGCATGTTTCGAAGGGACAGCCGCTCGCAATGGTCGCTTCAGCGGACGTCGCTAATGCCGTCGCGGCATACCGCAAGGCAGCAGTCGCCTCGGCCAATGCTCGGCGCGTTGCAGCGGCGGATCGCGATCTTGCCGCGCACAACGGCATTTCCGAGCGCGAAGCGGCGCAGGCGCAGACGGATGCCGCAAGCGCCGAAGCCGACCGGGTGGCAGCGTTCCAGGCGCTGGCCTCGATGGGGGCGAGCCCCGGGTCAGGCCTCAATGGAATTATCCGTGCTCCCGTCTCCGGAGTGATCGCCGACAAAACGGTGACCCCGGGTCAGCTTCTGCAGGCAGGTTCCTCGACCGCCTTCACCGTCGCCAACTTGTCGCAGGTCTGGGTACTCGCGCAGGTCGCTCCGGCCGATCTCTCGCAGGTCGGCGTTCACGACGCGGCGACGATCGATCCCGGCAACGGCACCGGCCCCTTCCACGGAACCGTCGAGAATATCGGCGCGACGGTCGATCCCAACACGCGCGCCATCGTTGCCCGCATCGCCGCTCCCAATCCCGGCGACCTTTTGAAGAAGCAGATGTACGTCGACGTCTCGATCGAATCCGGGCGCGTCGTCACCGGCCTCCTCGTACCGGTCTCGGCGGTGCTCCACGACGATGAGAATTTGCCGTTCGTCTACATCGCCCTCCCCGACGGAAGCTTCGTCCGCCGCCACGTCACGCTCGGCTATCGCGACAGCCAGAATGAGGACGTGACCAGCGGCCTTTCGGCTGGCGACCGGATCGTCTCGAACGGCGCGCTCTTCCTGCAGTTCATGCAAAGCCAATGACCGAAGGCGACGCCGAGCCGCCCGAGGCCGGCTCCAACCTCATCAACCGGATCGTCGCGCTCAGCCTCGAACAGCGCATCCTCATCGCCTTCCTGACGGTCCTCCTGATCGGTGCCGGAATTCGCGCCTGGGAACGCCTCCCGGTCGACGCCTACCCGGACCTCTCGCCCCCGATGGTGTCGATCACCGCGCAATGGCCCGGCCACTCAGCCGAAGAGGTCGAGCGGCTGATCACCGTCCCCATCGAGCGCGAGATGAACGGCATCCCGAAGGAGAACAACCTCCGCTCGGTCTCGCTCTACGCGCTCTCCAGCATCGACATCACGTTCGACCAGGACACCGACCGCAATTTCGCCCGCCAGCAGGTGTTCAACCGTCTCGGCGGACTCGACCTCCCGAACGGGGTCGCCCCCGAGGTCGAGCCGCTGACGTCGCCGTCGGGCCTCATCTACCGCTACACGCTGCAGAGCCCCGACCGCTCGCCGACCGAATTGAAGACGTTCGAAGACTGGGTCGTCGAGCCGCAATTCCGCTCCGTCTCCGGGGTCGCAGACGACAGCGGCTTCGGCGGCGGCACGATGCAATACCAGGTGCTGCTCGACCAGTATCGACTCGCCGGCGCCGGCCTTTCGCCGCAGCAGGTCGAACAGGCGCTCGGCGCCAACAACGGCAACAGCGGCGGCGGCTTTTACTCGGAAGGGGGGCAATTCTATTACGTCCGGGGTCTCGGCCGGCTGAACTCGTTGGACGACATCGGCAATGTCGTGGTCGCGGTCCACGACGGCATTCCGACCCTGGTCAAGGACGTGGCTGAGGTCACGCTCGGCATTGCGCCCCGCCTCGGTCAGTTCGGAATCAACAAGCAGAATGACGCCGTCGAAGGCGTCATCATGCTCCGCACCGGCGACAAGACGCAGGACGTACTGAAGCGCGTTGAGGCGAAGACGCAGGAGCTGAACGCCAGCATCCTGCCCAAGGACGTGAAAATCGTCCCCTTCTACGACCGCTCCGACCTCGTCCACGAGACGGTCGTCACTGTCGAGAACAACCTGCTTCGCGGCATGCTGCTCGTGGTCGTGATCCTCATCTTCTTCCTCTACGACGTCCGCTCCGGCCTCATCGTTGCGCTCACCATTCCGCTGTCCTTGCTCTTCGCCTTCGCCTGCCTCGACCTGCAGGGCGCGTCGGCAAACCTGCTGTCGATCGGCGCCATCGACTTCGGCATCCTCGTCGATGCCGCGGTGATCATGGTGGAGAATATCTACCGGCGCCTGGCCGAAAGCGACGAGCGGCCCGGCAATGTCATGACGATCATCCGCGAGGCAGCCGCGGAGGTCGACCGCCCGCTCTTCTATTCGGTCGTCGTGATCGTCGTCAGCTTCCTTCCGATCTACGTCCTCTCCGGCCCGTCGGGCGTGCTGTTCAAACCGATGGCCGACACGATGATCTTCGCGCTCATCGGTTCACTGATCGTAACCCTGACATTGCTCCCGGTCCTCTGCTCCTGGTTGATGCGGAGCGGCGTCCGCGAGCGCCGCAACGCCATCTTCGAGCGCATCAAAACCTCTTATGTCCGCGGCCTCGACCGGAGCCTCGCCCGCCCGCGCGCGACCATCGGCATCTCGGCGTTTCTGCTGCTCGCCTCGCTGCTCCTGTCAGCCGATGTCGGCGCCGAGTTCATGCCCCATCTCGACGAGGGCGCGCTCTGGGTCCGCGCGACGATGCCCTACACGATCAGCTTCGATGAATCGGCGAAGATCGTCCCGCAGATCCGCTCGATCATCGCCTCCTTCCCCGAGGTGACGGCAGTCGGCTCCGAGCACGGTCGCCCTGACGACGGCACCGACGCGACCGGCTTCTTCAACGCCGAATTCTTCGTCGGATTGAAGCCCTATTCGCAGTGGCACGGCGCCATCCGCACCAAGCCGCAGCTGATCGCCGCGATCAACGACAAGCTGCAGTCCTTCCCCGGGATCACCTTCAACTACACCCAGCCCGCCGAGGACGCGGTCGACGAGGCCGAAACGGGCCTCAAGAGCGCGCTCGCGGTCAAGCTGTTCGGCTCTGATCTCAACGTGCTCGAGGCGAAGGGTAAGGCGATCAAGCAGGTGCTCGAGCATGTCCGCGGAATCCGCGACGTGACCCTGGTGCAGGAGCTCGGCCAGCCGAGCCTTTCGATCCAGATCGATCGCGCGAAGATCGCCCGCTACGGGATCAACGTCGACGACATCAACGGCCTGATCCAGACCGCCATCGGCGGCGACGTAGCGACCACGGTCGTGCAGCAGGAAAAGGAGTTCGACCTCGTCGTCCGGCTCCAAGGCCAGTACCGCAACGACCCCGTCGCCATCGGCAACATCCTCTTCTCGACGCCCGACGGCCAGCACATCCCGCTGAAGGAGCTCGCCGACATCAGCGTCGGGAACGGCGCATCCTTCATCTACCGCGAGGACAACAGTCGCTTCATCGGCGTCCAATTCTCGGTCGAGGGCCGCGACCTCGCCGGTGCGGTCGAGGACGCGATGGAGCAGGTCAGTCGCAAGGTCGTCCTGCCGCAGGGCTACCGCGCCGACTGGGGCGGCGAATATAGCGAATATACCGCATCGCGAGCGCAGCTTGCCGCGATCGTCCCGCTGACCCTGCTGCTGATCTTCCTGCTGCTCTTCTTCCTCTACCGAAACTTCAAGTTCCCCGCGATCGCGCTCATCGGAGTCCTCATGTCGGCGCCGGTCGGCGGCATCGTCGCGCTGTGGCTGACGGGAAACCCCTTTTCGGTCTCGTCAGGGATCGGCTTCCTCGCTTTGTTCGGAGTCTCGGTGCAGACGGCGCTCGTCTACATCTCCTACGTCAACGAGATGCGCCTCGCCGGGGCGCCCCTTCGCGAGGCGATCCGCGAAGCCGCAATCCTTCGTCTCCGGCCGATCATGATGACCGCGCTGGTCGCCGCGCTCGGCTTGCTCCCCGCAGCCCTCGCCACCGGCGTCGGAACCGACACCCAACGCCCGTTCGCAGTGGTGATCGTCGGCGGCCTCATCACCTGCCTCGCGATCGTCATCTTCCTGATGCCCGCGCTCTACACGATGGTCGCGCGGGAGGGAGATCGCCTCGAGGTTTAAGCCGAGCATCGCGAATCGTGGACAACGACGGCTCCCGGGGCTCTCAAAATTGGTCGCTGCGCCGGGGTAAGCGCAGCCGCAATCGATTAAGCTCCGCCGTGCTCTCATAATCCATCTGGCTCGCCCATTCGCGGACGAGGTTCAGTCCGGCACCTCCGCCTCTTGCCGAAACGGGGCGATCGAATTTCGCTGGGACAGGGTCGAACGGCTTGCCAGGATCGGCCAGGACCAAGCTGAGATCTGAAGTCGTGAGCGAGAGCTCGATCGTGAAAACAGCCTCGTCGTTAAGGCCGCCGTGATCATAGAGGTTCGTGACAAGCTCCTCCACGACAATGGCCAGTCGCGAGGCCTCTGTTTCGGCCATCGCTGCACTCCGGGCGAAGTCCCGCGCGGCGGATACGGCCTGGTGCACTGCCCGCCGTCCCGAAAGGCTCAGTCGTAACGGGGCCGGAATTGATTCGCGCGGTTCCACGACCTCGGATATGACATGATCACGAAGCAGCCGGGAGACGGGCGATGGTTCGGGCGTCGCTTTTGCTGGTTTCATCGATCGCGTTGATCGCCTCTTCGGCGTCCGCCGAAATTGCGAGGATCAAGGCGGCCAGCGGGCCGGCGATCGTCGAACGAGGCGCGGCCCGCCTCCCCGCAGCCACGGGCCAGTCGCTGCTTGCCGGGGACTGGCTCGTTACCGGCAAGGACGGCCGCATCAGCCTTAGCTTCATCGACAACACGAGGTTTGCAGTCGGGCCGAACAGCCGCGTTGCCGTCAGCAAGTTCGAGTATGACCGGACCCGGCAGCAGGGCTCGTTCGTCACCCAGGTCGACCGCGGGTCGCTCGCGGTCGTGTCGGGGAAGATCGCCAAGTCGGGCCGCGATGCGATGCAGGTTCGGACTCCCAATTCGCTCCTTGGAGTGCGCGGCACCCGCTTCATCGTCGAGGTACCGAAATGAGCGCGCGGACTTTCGCGATCTCCATATTCGTCCTTCTCGCCGGCTGCGCTCACTCGTCCCTGGTACTGCTTCCCGACGAAGACGGCGGACATGGCCAGGTTGCGATCCTCGAATCCGCCGGGAAGGCCAACGACACAATCGTCGGTGAAGCGAACAGCCGCACGGCGCTGGGCGGTTCGAAGCCCGCGGTTCGTCCGTTGGGCGCCAATGGCCTCAAGCCGGCTGAAGCGTCGCTCGTGAGTGAGCTTCCGCCGCCGGCGAAGAGCTTCACGCTCTATTTTCTCCAGGGCACGACCGAGATGACCCCGGAATCCATGCCCGTGCTCGAGGAGCTGCGGTCGGAGATTGCGAAGAGGCCCGGCGCGGAAGTTCAGGTCACCGGACATACCGATACGGTCGGAAGCGATGCCGATAATGACGCGCTGTCCCAGAACCGGGCCGAGGAGATCCTGAACCTGCTTGCAAGCAAGGGTTTCGACCGGTCGATCATGAGCGCGGTCGGCCGTGGGGAGCGCGAGCTCAAAGATCCCACAGCCGACAATGTCAGCGATCCGGTCAACCGGCGCGTGGAAGTGATCGTCCGCTAGCCGGTTTCCGCGCCGGGGCCGAGGTAGTGGAGCACCATCACCGTCAGATCGTCCGTCGGCTCGATTCCGCCTTCGAACGCGCGCACGGCGTCACGGAGACCCTCGCACATTTCGCTCGCGCTTCCCCCGTTGCGAGCTGCCTCCACGAGCACTTGCTGTCGTCCATAAATCGCGCCGTCGCGGTCCTGCGCCTCGGTGAGTCCGTCCGTGACCAGGATCAGGGCATCGCCGGGAGCCAGCTTCAGCGGTTCGACCGGATAGGAATATTCGACCAGGCCCAGTGGAGGACCTCCCTCCAGCCGGTGGCTCTCGACCGCGCCTCCTGCGGTCAATGTGATCGGATCTTCATGCCCTGCGCAGACCATCGAGACGGCTCCGGTGCGAAGGTCGATGATGCCGATATCCATCGTCACCGTCAGGGCTTCGCCGCCGCCGCGAAGCAGTTCCTCGTTCACGCTCACGACTGCGGCGCCGAGGTCTGCATTTTCCCTGTTCATGACGAACGAGGTCAGCGCCTTCGACATAGCCATGAAGAGAGCCGCCGGAACCCCTTTGCCCGTGACGTCCCCGATCATGAAGCCGATCCTGTCATTATCGAGGCGCGCGAGGTCGAACAGGTCGCCGCCGACGGAGCGAGCCGGTTCGAGCAAGGCATCAGCATCCAGGCGCGGATCAACCTTGGCCAGCGACGTCCGTTTCGGGACCATGCTCATCTGGATTTCGCGCGCCGCCTGAAGCTCGCCTTCGGTCTTGGCCGCGGCCATCTGTTCCTGGAGCAGGGCCTCGCGAAGTCTTTCCCGTTCGCGGCGAGAATCGACGAAGAGGCCGACGACCACGCCCGCAAGCGTCGCTCCCCCGACCTCGAGCGGACGCATCGCATCGAGCAGAAGCGAGAGGCGATCGAATGCGAACCAGCTTGCGATCGGCAATCCGACGAATGCCGCTGCGAGCGCGATCCTCGCTATCCTCGCGCGAGACGCAGCGGCCAGCGCCAGCAGCGCCATGACCGCGGCCAGCGCCCACTCGAGCGGCGCTGCCCAGGGCGGCCGGGCGAGCCAGCCGCCGCCGAGGAGCGTGTCGACCGCCTCGGCCTGAACGACGGCTCCGTAATTCTCTCCGGCGAGGGGCGTTGAGACGATATCCGACGTCCCTTCGGCCGCGAGTCCGATCAGGACGATCTTGCCTCGGAAATAATCGCGGGGGACCGCGCCGCCGAGGACTGCCGCTGCTGAAACGATATTTCCATTCGGGAAATTCCCGAACCGGAAGTGCATCCGTCCCCTCGCATCGATCGGGATCCTGCGGCCCGAAAGCTCCACGCTGTCGGGCGAAAGCTGCACCTTTTGCGCATCAAGCCCGATCCGCGCGAGCTCCAGCGCAAATCCCGGCATCGGCCGCCCCGCCACCCGCATGACCAGTGGGACCGAGCGGACCGTACCGTCGGGATCGGGCTGGCCGTTGATCAATCCGTGGCCGAGGGCAACGTCCTCCAGTTCCGGAATTGCGGTGATTGCGGCCGGCCATTGGTCGACGCGCGGCGGCAGAGCGCCAGTCATTTGCGCATCGACGGCCAAGGACTTCCCGTCGCGCACGCCCTCGGCAGCGCCAGCCCGGGCAATGACGACCGGCGATTGGCCGATTACCTGGCCGAACACCTGGTCCATCGAAGGCAGCGCCGACACCTCGCTCGACGCCGAGGGACTGAGCTCGGGGTATAGCTTGGCGAAGAGGTCGGGCTTCAGCCGGTCGGGCTCGGGGAACAGGACATCGTAGCCGATGACCTTCGCGCCCTGGCGGGCGATGTCTTCCGTCAACCGGGCGAGATAATAACGCGACCACGGCCAGGGACCGACGAAATCGAGGCTCTTGCCGTCGATCAGGACGACCCGGACATTCAGCGCAGCGATCGCGCGGGGACTGAGCCGCTGCCAGCTGTCGAACAGCATTCGGCGCGTCGGCTCGCCGGTCGCGAGCGACAAAAGCATGCCGAAGGCCACCATGAACGCCCAGGCGGGCCAGACCCAGCCGCGGGGTCCGCCGGGCCTAAAGGGCGACTTCGAGCCCGTCATAGGCGCACAGCACCTCGAGCGGCACCTCGTTGCGGGTCAGCTTCTCGTAGCGGATGCTGTCCTCGTGCATACGCTGGATTTCCTCATCGCCGTGAAGCGGGTCATGATGAAACAGCGCCAGCCGCTTCGCTCCCGCCTGGTGGCAAAGGTCGATTGCGACGACGTTACTGGAATGCCCCCAATCCTCCTTCGTCGAGCTGGTGGCCGCCAGCGAATACATGGTGTCGCAGATGACGAGGTCGGCTTCGCGGAAGAAGAAGGTGAAGGCGTCCTCCCTCTCCATATTGTCGATGCGGTGCTCGCTGTCGGTGCTGTAGACGATCCGCCGCCCTGAGGCGTCGATGAAGCGATAGCCGAAGCTTGCATGCGGATGATCCTGCAGCATCGTCGTCACTCGAAGCCCGTCGACTTCGATTTCCTCACCCGGCTCCATCGTCACGAAGCTGATCTTCGCTCCCCAGGACTCGAAAGGCGTCGGATAGGACATTTCCTCCTGCTGGCGTCGAAGCGCCTCCTGCGCGTCGGAATGGCAGGTGTGGATAACGATCGTCGATTTGTCGTCGAGCGCGGGAAGGAAGGACGGGAACCCCATGATGTGGTCCCAGTGCATGTGGGACAGGAAGAAGTTGAATTTCCCCGCTCGGCCGCGCCTCCCTAGCCTCACGGCGTCGCGGGCGAAATGCTGCAAACCGCTGCCCATGTCGCAGATGAAGAAGGCGTCGTCGCCGCAATCGATCTCGACGCAGCTGGTCGCGCCGCCATAGGTGGCGGCCGCCGCGAAATCGAGCTCCTCGTTGATGAAGCGGTTGGCGTCCTCATAGCTCGTGATGGACTCGCCGCGCGCGACGACGAGCGCGTTCGCAATCTTGGCCCGGATTTCGCGCGCGGTCGCCGCGACCGGCAGCGTGCCGCGCGTTCCCCAGAACCGGACGACCGTCAATCGCGCGTCCGATCGTCGGCCCGCATCGGATCGTCGACAGCGAAGAGGCGGTCGTAGCGGCTGATCGCGAGGATCTCGCGCATCAGGTCATTGGGATTTGCGAGGCGGATCGAAACGCCCGCGGCGATTCCCTCCTGCTTGGCGACGGTTAGCGCCCTCAACCCTCGTGAAGACATGTAGTCGATCCCGGAAAGATCGATGACCAACGTTCCTAGCGCCCCGCTCGACGCCCGTTCGATCCCCTCTCTCAGATGAGCGCCGAACTCCTCCCAGCTCGCTTCGTCGACTCGTCCGACGGGAGCGACCACCAACGCCTCACCTAGCGAAACGTACGAGACGTCCATGATCGCGGCCCCCCGATTTGGCCCGGAACGCGGATGATAGATTGAGGGCGGACACTGATGCAACGAAAAGAGCCCCGGGAGCGTCAGCTTCCGGGGGCTCACGAATTCACTAGGACCTAAGCTCAGGCTTTCTCGGCCTCTGCCTCGATGGTCGGCTGCGATCCGCCGACGCTGATCTTCCTTGGCTTCATCGCCTCAGGGATCTCGCGGACCAGCTCGATCGAGAGCAGACCGTCCTTGAGGTCCGCGCCCTTGACCTGGATGTGGTCGGCAAGCGCGAAGCGCCGCTCGAACGAGCGGTTGGCGATCCCGCGATAGATGAAGTCGCCTTCCTTCTGGTCCGTCTCATCGGACTTGCGGCCGGTGACGAGCAGCACGTTCTGCTGCGCCGTGATGTCGATCTCGTCCGGCTTGAACCCGGCGACGGCAAGCTGGATCGAATAATCGTTCTCGCCCCTCTTGATCAGATCGAAAGGCGGGTAATTCTCCTGGGACTGCCCGAGATTCGAATTCTCGAGCATGTCGAACAGCCGGTCGAAGCCGACGGTGGAACGCCGATAAGGCGCAAAGTCGAAAGCACTACGCATGGTTGAATGTCCTCCAATGTGAGCGACTGGCGGGGCGGACATGTGCGTGTAGGGAGCATGGCCGCCCCGTCGCGGGCCCGGTTGGCGCCCGCAAGGCATGATTTGGAACGGCCGTTCCGACTTTCAAGACTGTGGAAAACACCTAATCGCGCGATTGGCACGCTTCGAATCCGCGCCTTATACCCTCTCACAAATGTCCGACCTGTTTTCGTCTTCCGCCAATCCTTCGTCCGACAATTACGACGCATCCGCGATCGAGGTGCTCGAGGGCCTCGAGCCCGTCCGCCGCCGCCCGGGCATGTACATCGGCGGGACCGACGCCCGCGCGCTCCACCACCTCGCCGCGGAGGTCATCGACAATTCGATGGACGAGGCCGTCGCGGGCTTCGCCAGCCGCATCGAGGTCACCCTCGGCCAGGGCAACCGCCTGACGGTCAGCGACAACGGCCGCGGAATCCCGGTCGACCCGCACCCCAAATATCCCGGCAAGTCGGCGCTCGAGGTCATCATGACCACGCTCCACTCGGGCGGGAAGTTCGATGGCAAGGCGTACAGCACCTCGGGCGGCCTCCACGGCGTCGGGGTTAGCGTCGTCAACGCCCTCTCGACCGAGACGATCGTCGAGGTCGCTCGCGACAAGCTCCTTTACCGCCAGACCTTCTCCCGCGGGCTCCCCACCTCGAAGCTCGATCAGGTAGGCGCCGCTCCCAACCGCCGCGGCACCACCACCGGCTTCATCCCCGACCCCGAGATCTTCGGCGCCGACGCCCAGTTCAGTCCCGAGCGCCTCTACAAGCTCGCCCGCTCCAAGGCTTACCTCTTCGCCGGAGTCGAAATCCGCTGGCGCTGCGACCCCGCGCTCACCTCCGCCGAAGTCCCCGAATCCGCCGTCTTCCACTTCCCCGGCGGCCTCGCCGACAACCTCCGCGAGCAACTCGGCGACCGCCCGACCGTCACCAACGAGCCCTTCACCGGCCGCCAGGACTTCCCCGACGGCCAAGGGAGCGCCGAATGGGCCGTCGCCTGGCCGCTCTATTCCGAGGGCAGCGAAAGCTATTACTGCAACACCATCCCCACGCCCGACGGCGGAACCCACGAAGCGGGCCTCCGAGCCGCGCTCAGCAAGGGCATCCGCAGCTTCGGCGAGCTGGTCGGGAACAAGAAGGCGAAGGACATCACGCCCGACGACGTCTTCAACGGCGTCGAGCTGATGCTCAGCGTCTTCATCCGCAACCCGCATTTCCAGAGCCAGACCAAGGACCGCCTCACCAGCCTCGAGGCCGCGCGCTTCGTCGAGGCGGCCGTCCGCGACCATTTCGACCATTATCTCGCCGACAATATGGACCGCGGCCGCGCCCTTCTGGGCTCGATCATGGAGCGGATGGACGAACGCCTCCGCCGCCGCGCCGAGCGGGAAGTTCAACGCAAAACGGCGACTTCCGCGAGGAAGCTCCGCCTCCCCGGCAAGCTCACCGACTGCGCCAACGACGATGCCGCCGGCACGGAGCTCTTCATCGTCGAGGGCGACAGCGCCGGCGGCTCAGCCAAGCAGGCGCGCAACCGCAAGACGCAGGCGATCCTCCCCATCCGCGGCAAGATCCTCAATGTCGCATCCGCCACAGCCGACAAGATCCGCGCCAACCAGGAGATCGCCGACCTCAATCTCGCGCTCGGCTGCGGCACCCGCGACAAGTTCAGCGAAGAGGCGCTCCGCTACGAGCGCATCGTCATCATGACCGACGCCGACGTCGACGGCGCCCACATCGCGACGCTCCTGATGACCTTCTTCTTCCAGGAAATGCCCGAGCTGGTCCGCCGCGGCCACCTCTTCCTCGCCCAGCCCCCGCTCTACCGCCTCACCGCCGGCGCCAAGACCCTCTACGCCAGGGACGACGCCCACCGCGCCGAGCTCGAAGCCACCGAATTCAAGGGCAAGAAGGTCGAGGTCAGCCGCTTCAAGGGCCTCGGCGAAATGAACCCGAACCAGCTGAAAGAGACGACCATGGACCCGGCCACGCGGTCGATGCTGAAGGTGACGCTGCCCGGCGCCTATGAAGACCGCCAGCCGATCAAGGACTTGGTCGAGCGCCTGATGGGCCGCGACCCGGCGCCGCGCTTCGAGTTCATCCAGAGCCGCGCATCAGCGGTCGATGAGGAAGAGATCGACGCTTAGTTCGTCATCCCCGCGAAAGCGGGGACCCAGCCTACCCTTCGATAAGCTTCGTGATTATTGATTCTGGGCTAGTTGGCCGCCGCGGTCCGGACGTCGTCATGGAACGGCGGACCTGAGAGGGGGATACCATGTCGAACCCATGGCAGAAGGCGGTCAGCGTCACCTTGAGCGCAGTCGATCCGGTCTCGAAGACAGGCGTCTATCAGCTTCAGCCGGTCGGGCCCGATCCAATCCCTGTCGGCCCGGACGGATCGCTGGTTTTCGACAACGACCGCCACAACGGTTTCAATATCGACTTCGTCCTGACCGACCAGACGGGCCAGAACTACGCCTTCCCTCCGAACAACAAGAAGCAGCAGGCAGTCTCATCGCAAATGGGTCCGACCAACGCCTGCCCGCCGCAGGGAATCTTGGAGGTCTTCAGTCCCATGAACGTAAGCGGGCCGAACAACAGCATCCTCAGCGTGCACAACCCGAACCAGGGGAATGTCGTCGGAACCTTCAGCTACGTTTTGTGGCTGACCAACGACAACGGCTCCAACTACATCAAGCTCGACCCTGGCGGGACCAATAACAATGGAATGACGAGCTAGGACGCCTTCTTCTTCGATGGCGATTGCCAGCTCACCACTGACCAGTGGACCCGCCACATGCCGTCACGGTCGCGGCGGAAGCATTGGGCATCGAACTAGCGCAATGCCGGCGCTATCCGCAATTGAGGGCACAACTTTCACAACTTCCGCGCCGTTTTCGTTGCATGTCACTGACGGACAGTGCCCCTCAGTGCGCCGCGGAAGCCGGTGTCACGCTCCTCGCGGTTTGTTCGCAGAGCAAACGTTCCGGCGCGATCCTGTCGATCACCCTTGGCATCCTCCTGCGTTCGATCGGCTTCCAGCCGGGGCCCATCTTGAATAGGCCGCGCGCGGTCTCGAGCTGCGTCTCGGCAATATTGGCCTGGAGGTCGAGCCCGGTTCGCAGCCGCTCGGCCGCCGCAAGCTGGAAGTTTATGGTCGCCGGGTCGCTCGGGCCGCCGAGCCTTCCCGTGGTCGCATCGGCGAAATTGGTCAGCATCGATTCCTGGGCGATGCGAACGTCCTCGAACGAGTTGGACATGAAGGCATATTGGGCGAGCTCGCCCCGCTCGAAATGATCTGCCACCTGCGTCGACATGGCCGATTGCCAGGCCGTAGACCGCCATGGCCGCGGAACGAACGGCGGTTGCGTGTCGTGGAGCTTCCCGACCGCTCGGCTGTCATGCCGCAGGATCGCGGATTCGAGAGCGTCGACGAACAAGGGCGCGCACCGCGCGAGCCCCATGACCTCCTCGGAATAGTCGAGCTGCGTGTTGAGCTCGAGGTCGATGCTGTTCTTCGCCGCCGCGACCTTCTCGCGCCACTGCCGATCTTCGATCAGCTGCTGACCGCCAAGAGCGATGAGCACGCCGAGCACGATGACTCCCACTTCGCCGGCGAACTCGCGCCAGCCGTGAAGCGGCTTTGGAAGTTTAATGTGCATCGGCTGCTGGCCCCCCAGTGGATGCAGGCTAACAGGGTGGCCGCCGCCGGTCGAGCGACCGAACGCTTCGGCGCGGTTCGACACGATGTCGAAACATCAAAGCCGCTCATCGAAACCTGCGTGATCCGCCGCACCCGCTTGGGACAGACGAAGAGCCGACATCATGCAAACGGCTCTTTTCCTCGCCGCGTCCCTCGCCGCGTCCAGCTTCTGGACGGCGAGCGATCCGTTCGTCGGCAAGTGGAGGCTCGACGTTTCGCGCAGCACGATCGTCGACCGGATGCGGGTCGAACAATTGGGCCCGAACAGGTTCGGCTTCAGCTTCGAAGGCGCGCCGACGGAGACGATCGTGGCGGACGGGACCGACCAGCCCGGCCTTCCCGGAACCACCCTCTCGGTAAAGGCTCCGGACGATCGCACGCTGAAGGTCGTCCGCAAGCAGGACGGCCGCATCGTAGTCTCTGCCGACTGGAAGCTCTCCGCGGACGGCCGTACGCTCGGCGACGCCTTCACCAGCCTGCAGGACGACGGCTCCATCGTGACCGTCGACTATCTGTACCGGCGCCTTTCGGGTGCCTCCGGCTTTGCCGGCACCTGGGAAAGCACCACCAGGCCCGTCGGGTTGAAGCTCGAGCTCGCGATCCAGCCCTACGGCAGCAAGGGCCTGTCGTTCACGAGCCCGGGCTCCGACAAGAAGGTCACGTTTGATGGACAGGAACATGCGATTCCCGGGAGTGGCGTGACCCTGTCCGGCCGACGCCGCGGGCCTCATGCGATGAAATATACGGAAAAGACCCGCGGCAAGGTCGCGCATGTGCGGGTATTCGCGCTGTCGCGGGACGGCCGGACCCTCACCGAAACGCTCCGAACCCCCGGCCAGTCGACCCCCGACCGCTTCGTGTTCGATCGCGAATAGATCCGGCGCGCACTACTGCATTACTGTATTGCGTCACCAAGACGTATGTGCGACACTCGATCCCGTCTTCATCGTGCTACATTTTGACCCTTGGTGCAGGTGAGGAGATCGTTGTGAATCATCCCATCGTCGTCGATGTCTTCGCCTTCCAGGAGGCGCTGTTGCTGGAAGCAGTCTTCGCGATTGCGATCCTCGCCATGATCTGGGCGGGGTTCCGGCGATGGCTTCAGCACAAGGAGAAAATGGGCCGGCTGATCGCGGAGGAGACGGCTGAACGCGCCGCCCAATATGGCGCGGCCATGGAGCGCGTCGAAGCACGATTGAAAGCGATCGAGCAGAGCGTGCAAGGCGGCGCCCAAACAGCCCCGCAGATCGACCAGGTCCATACGGGGCCGCTTCCCGAACCGACCCTGAGACGCGACGACGCCTAAGCTTTTGTCCGATCACGGCAGCGTCAAAGGCCTGCGCCAATTCCTCGATGAAGAGCAGCAGCGCGCCTGGCTCGAGGGCGATGCCGAGCTTCCCGACACCGACGAGCGCTCCGAATCCCTCGAACACCGCTTCAAATATGTCGCCCGCTTCGAGAAACTGCTCCGCCGTCCGCAAGCACCGGACGTCCTCGATATCCTCCGCCTCTACGGCGAGACCTGCATTCCCGTCCCGCGCCGGACCGAGCGCTATTACTGGTCGGCTTCCTGCCTGCCATCGACCAACGACAAGCCGCTCGTGCGCGTCAATGCGAGCTGGATGGAGCTGTTCACGCTTCTGCCTGAGCGAAACGCACTCCGCGCCCGAATCATCACGCATCTCTCCGATTTCACCACCGACGGATCACCCGAGCCCGACCACATCGATCAGGCTTTCCTCGAAAGCTGCGTCGAGCGTCCCGAGGATGTCAGCCACACCCTCTGGCGCCGGCCGCAGATCCTCATCGTCAAGGTCAGCGGCGCCGCCTCGATTCGCAAGTTCCTCGAGCATCCCCGCGCGCTCCGCGCCATCCGCAATTTCAACCTCACCCACATGAACCGCGGCCGCAACGCCTATCAGGCGAGCCACTGCTACAGCGTCGCGGACGTCATGCTGGGCGAATGAACCCGCCGCCTAGGGCGACTGCTCCCGCCGGAACGCGTCGGCGCTCAAGCGGTCGAGCAGGTCGAACTTGCCCGGCAGTCCGGCCAGTTCGGCGCTGTCGACGCTGAAAGCTCCCTTGTAGGGCCGGTCGACGATCAGGATGAACAGGAAGATGAGGCCGAGCGCGAGCGAGATTCCGGAGATCATCATGACGTTGGTCCGCGTCGGCCGGAACGTCGCTGCGTAGGAGACGATCAGGACCGACCCGACCAGCCCGACGATCCACAAGATCATCGGCATCCCCGACGTGCTGTGGATCAGGCGATCGCGCCGCAAAGCGACGAGGTCGTTCAAATTCTCGAACGCCTGCCCATAGATGGTGGCATCCCGCTCGTCCCTGGGGCGGAGCTGGCCGAGCCCATGAAACAGCCTGAACAAGGCAATCTCGGTGCGCGGGCTCGGCTTTCCTTGCGCGAGGAGCGGCCATTCGTCGCTTACGATGCTCGCGACATAGGCCTTGAGCGCCTGGCGCTGCGGCTGCGTCTCCGGCCCATAGGTGTTAAGGTCGCGGTAAAGCTCCGCCGCTGTCGCCGCCTCACGGTGAACGCCGTCCTGCGCGTCTGAAAAGTCCTGCCACACCTGGACACCGGCAAAGGCGATCAGGATGCCGATATAGGCGGCGACCACCTGCATCAGGCTGACCGCATGCTCGCGGTCGTCCTCGGTCGATTGCAGGCGGAGTGCCTTGCGCAGCCCGAAGCTGCTGAGCAGGCCGACCGTCAGCGATGTTCCGAGGATCAGGGCCGTCGCCGCCCAGATCGGAAGACTGTAGAAGAAATCGACCATCAACCCCGGCCCCCGCAACGCTCGTGGCACAGGCATGAACGCGCGCTACGGTTGTTCCACGCGGCTCGGCCTTTGTCGATTACGAAGCGCCCGCCGCCCTGGGCAGCGGACGCCTCGTTCGAAGATCAGCGGAGGTTAGTGCGGCTGATTGGCGCAGGCGACGTCATATTGCGACACCGACGCCGTGTTACGCGAGTTCTGCGGGGCCGAGCCGGCATAGTTCTGGCCCGCCTTGCTGCTGTCGCCAATGAACGGCGATCCGCCGCCCGGAGCGGTTCCGGAATTGCCCGGAGGCGATCCGGTGGTCTCGCACGACTGCATCGGCTGGCCGGTCGCGTGCTGAGGCGCGTTCATGTGATTGTATCCGCCGCCGTTGCCGGTTGGCGATTTCGGGGTCGCCGGAGCGATGGAGTTGACGCCGTGGTTCATCGCGCCGCCGCCGCCGCTCGGCGGAGCGGCCATTGCCGGTGGAACGGCAAAGGCTCCGGCCGCCATAAGGAGGCTCAGGTTCCGTTTCATGTCGGGTCCTTTTGTTGCTGCGGCATCCCTGCCGCCGAACAGGACCGCCCGGCGTGCCACAAGGTCGAGCGCCAAACGCGCGCTCTACGCCATCAACGGGAGCGTGCGAACGCCGTTCCTCCCCCCATCCCACGTCAAGCAAGCTTTGGCGTGCCGCGGAGCCCATAAGCGGTCGACACCACGCTTCCTAAGCGGGTTTCACTCCTTCGAAGGTCATGGTGGAGAGCGCGAGAAGGCCTTCGGGCATCCGGCCGACATTCTCGAGACCGCAGAGGTGGTCATCCTTGCTCACATTGATGGGGAACTCTTCGATCTGCGTGAACCCCGCCCGCTGCAGCACATCTTCAAGCGATTGCCGGTCGTAGACGAACTGATGGCCCCACGCGCGATAATAGTCGTTCAAAATGGCGGCCGGGACTTTCAGGGGAGCGTCGCTCAGGAACTCCGCATAGTGATAATCGGCGTATCGAAGATGTTCGGCGGTGGGTCTCACCAACAAGTCCAGCAGGAATTCGAGTGGCGGTGTCGAAATCCTGATCCTCCCGCCTGGCTTGAGGATTCGGTGACACTCCACGAGCATGTTGAGCGCTCCGCGTACCGGAACATGCTCGATCATATGTTCCGAGAAGACGTAGTCGAAGGAATTGCTGTCGATCGGGAATGCCTCGGTTGCGTCGAGGTAGAGCACCCCTTTCGGAGGCCCCCAGCCATATTCCGTGTTTAGCCAGCCGCTGAGCGGGTGATCCTGGCAACCAATGTGCAGCTTTGCAGGCCGATGCTCCGCCAGATGGGCACGGACAAGTCGCCGTTTGAAAGGCCCGGAGCGGCGGACATGATCTCTGATCGACCCATAAGTGCGGCTGGCAAGACCGTAGCCCGGAACTCGCCTCGCTAAGTCTCGGCCGCGCATAAGAGGACAATAGCCGAGTTACCGCGCCCGCCGCCATACAAGCGCTCGCGAACACCGGCGTTCCGCTCCGAGCGCGATGAGGACGCCGAGCACGAGGATGCCTACTTCGCCGGCGAACTCACGCCAGCCGTGAAGCGGTTTAGGCACGTGGACTTGCATATATATCGGCCGACTTGCGGCCTACCGCCGGCTCTGACACGTTCCTCGAAACAGCCGGGGGCCGCTGTGGACAGGTTCAGCTTCTTCTTTGCTTTCTACGGACTGATCCTCGGCCTTGCCGTGGCCGAGTTGCTCGGTGGCTTTGCCGGAATCGTCCGCGCCCATGCGCTGAAGAAGCTGGAGGCGCAGACCGCGCTTGTCGCCCTCCTCACCTTTGTCCTGATCTGTGCCACGTGGGTCGACACCTTCACCATGGATCGGGCGATCACGCTCAACTTCGGCGACCTATGGGCTCCGATCCTTGTCGCGACCTTCTACTATCTCGCCGCCTCGGTGATATTCCCGCGCGATCCGCGCCAGTTTTCCCACCTCAGAGCCTATTTCGCCGCGCGCCGGAAATTCATCATCGGAATGTTGTTCGCGGCCGAGCTCGTCGACCTTTACGTGAACAGGGCTTACTTGACCGCCCGATATTATCACGACCCCGGTGCATTCTGGGGTTGGAACGTCCCCTACAATATCGTCATCAAGGGCGTGTTCCTGGCCTTGTTCGTAGTGCGCGGCCGGAGGGCCACCATCGCCTTGCTCATCGCCCAAATCCTTATCTTCCTGGTCCCTTATTGGCACTGGGGAGCGATCGACCGCATCGCGATGCGGCTGTTCGGCTATTGATCAACGAATGACTGCAAAGAGTCGAAAGGCGGCTCTCCGCTAATGAGGAATGGGTCGAAAGCAGTCATAAACAACTTTCCTACAGACCCCATTCTGTGATCCATATAGGTTCATGGAAAGCCACAACAACCAACCGAAATCCGCCCTCCCCGCCACTCAACCCGACGCCATCGACGCCGCCGTCGATCTCGTCCTCGCCAATCCCGACGCCCTGGCTGAGGTCGTCAGCCGCGCCTGCCCCGAAGGCAGGCGCTCCGACGGCTGGACTCCATTTGCGCGCAAGCTTTTCCTTCACGTGCTCGCCAATACCGGCCTTGTCCGCATCGCGTGCGACTATACCGGCCTCTCGCGCCAGTCGGCCTATGCGCTGCGCGCCCGCGATCCCCTCTTTGCCGCCGGTTGGGATGCCGCGGCCGAGATCGCGCGCCAGCCGCTCGCCGACGCGCTTTACGAAAGGGCGATGGACGGCGTGACCGAGACCATCAGCCGCAACGGCGAAGTGGTCGCGGAGCGCCATCGTCACGACCTTCGCTGCTCGATCGCCGTGCTCAACCGCCTCGACAAACGCGCCGACCGCGCGCGGGAAAAAGGGTCACAGCATCTCGCGCTCGTCCGCCACTGGGATGCGTGGCTGGACCTCGTCGGCGACGGAGAGGACGATGCCGCCCGGCGGCTGCTCGCGACCGGCCGCCTGCACACCCCGGAAGAATGTCAACCATGTCAACTTCCGGATAGCGAGTTTCCGAAAGTAGAGCGCGACCTTTCGGGCCGCTGCTGGCGCGAGGACGGCGAGTGGCTGACCGATTTCGCGCCGCCCCCGGGCTTCACCGGCTACCAGTCCGGCCACTGGACCGACCCCGGCTACCAGCGTGAATGCACGGAAGAGGAGGCCGATCTTCTCGACGCCAATGAGGAGGCGTCCGAGGCGGAGATGCGCGCCGAGGAGGAAGCCGAGCGCGATGGCTGGTTCGCGACGTTGCGCGAGCAAATAGCCGACGAACCCCGTCCGGCAAACGGTCCATTTGTCGAAGCCGAGCAGTCGCTCTAAGCTCGCCGCGTTCGGGCGAAAGCGGGGGCTGGGCCGGGAATGATCTTCTTCCACATACTGAAGTCGCTCGACGAGCTTCTCTACGAGCTGATGACCTGGCTCGTCTTCTATCCCGTCACCTTGTGGCGCTCCGTCCGCCATCCGCTGCAGACCATGGATTATGCGCGGAGCGAGCTCAGGAAACAGGGCCGCGACCAGTTCCGTTCGACGCTTCGCCCGCCGATCTATTTGCTCGTGACCCTCGTGCTCGCCCATATCGTCGAGCTCCAGGCCGTCGGCGACAGCAAGCTGATCGGAAGCCATGTCGGCCTTGCCGATTACATCAACGACGACACGACGCTGATCATCTTCCGGATTATCGGCTTCGCGCTCTTCCCGGTGGTGATGGCGACGATCGAGACCCATCTGCTCGGTGAACCGGTCAACCGCACCACGCTCCAGAAGCCCTTCTACGCACAATGCTTCCTCGCCGCGCCCTTCGCCTTGGCACTCAGCCTCGCTTCGACCGCGATCCGCTACAGCAACGCAGACCTACAGACGGTTGGGGTTGCCACAGTCTTCGTTGCGAGCATCCTCTTTGTCTGGGCGGAGGCGACTTGGCTCGCGCGTTCAACCCCCGCGAGCGGCGCCCGCGCGTTCGCCAACGCCATCGGCGGCTTTGCCGGCTGCACGTTGATTCTCACAGGTCTCGCCTTGCTGATTGGCGGAGAGTAGCTCGGCGCTCGCTAAGGGCCGATCGAATAAGGCTCCGCGTTGTCGTAGGCATTGACCAGGGAGATCGGCCCCCGCGCGATCGTCTTGAAGTGCATGTCGCCCATCATCCACGCGCCGACGAATCCGCACAGGAACCAGACGAAGACCGCAAATACGACAAAAGCTTTCATCGCGACCTCCCTCCGCAATGTCAGCCAATCATCGGAAGAATATCAGAAATTTGCCGTCATCGCATCAGCGCGCTTCCTGGGGCTCGATACTGCCGAGCGGGAGCCCGCGGGCGACGCAGAACTTCAACGTTCCCGAAGTCGCAGACGTCGCCACCGGGCCGGACGGCACGAACCCCATCTGGTCGATGCGCGTGATGATCTGGTTGCCCACGATCCTCATGAGGTCGAAGTGTCCGCGCAGCTCCTGCACCTCTTCGCTCAAATGCGCGCGCGTCGCCGGGTCGAACGCCATCGGTTGGGCAAGGACGACAAGGCGCGATTCGAGTTGGTCGGTCATGCGGTTGTTTTCGCGCATGATCTCGACCTGCGCATAATGGTAGCCGAGGTCGCTCCTGAGGTCCTTGCCGAGGTGCGAGGCCACGCCTTCGTCGCGGACCGCGCTCCATTGGTTGTCGGACCAGGCCCGGGTCGGCGCCCGGATGACGAACTGACGCTCGAACTCGTCGCTGTAGACGGGCACGGGCTTGGGCGGCTGGGCGGCGATCTCCGCCGACAGCAGCTGCAGCTGGTGGTCGATGCAGGGCGCGGCGACCACGAGCTCCGCGGTTGCCCGATAATGGTCGCCGACCTCCCGGCGCAAAGTGTCGGTCGCCTCGCGGACCTGGGCCCGCCAACTCAGTTCCTCGACCAGCTGCTGGGCGCCAAGCGCGATGAGAACGCCGAGCACGATGATGCCCACCTCGCCGGCGAACTCGCGCCAGCCGTGAAGCGGCTTTGGAAGTTGGAAACGCACCTGACTGTCCCCCCGCCGGAGAGACTAAACGGCGTCAGTGAAAATGCCAGCGCGGTTATTTGTCGCCGACCGCTTCGTCCTTCGCCGTCAGGTAATTGGGCGCCACCACCTTTGGCGCCTTGGTCGTCGGCTTCGTCGGCTGGAGAAGTTTCAGGTTGAATTTCTCCCGGAACTGGCAGCCAAACTGCGTGCCCTTGGTCCAGCGGACCTCGGCGTCGATCAGCCCGCCCGCGGCGAAGTCGAGCTGGACCTGCGCACCGACGGGCATCTCCTCACGGCATTCGACGAGAGCGCCGCCGCTGGAGATGTTCCTGAGGCGTGCGCCGATCACCCGGCCGCCATGGTGCAGCAGCGTCGCCCGGATGATCCGGATGCGCGGCTCGCGCGGCGTCAGGTGCGCGTCGGGACGGACGATCGCGCCCTTCGATGCCAGCTCCCGTGCCTCCTCGTCCGGCATCGGCTTGCCGAAGATGTATCCCTGGATGAGCGAGCAGCCGAGGTCCCGAACGAGCTGCAATTCGTCCTGCGTCTCCACGCCCTCTGCAGTGGTCTGCATCTTGAGGTCGGACGCGAGGCCGACCATCGCCCGGATCAGCGCCGCATTGTTATTTTCCGGATCGCAGGCTCCGCGGACGAAGCTCTGGTCGATCTTGATTTTGTCGAAGGGAACGCGCTGCAGGTAGCTGAGACTCGAATAGCCGGTGCCGAAGTCGTCGAGCGCGAGCTTGACGCCGATCTTCTTCAGGCTGGCGATCATCTCGTGGACGTGTTCGTCGTTGCTGAGGAACACGCCCTCGGTGATCTCGAGCTCGAGCCGGTGCGCGGCAAGTGCCGTTTCGCCAAGTGCAGCCCTCACGGTCGCGGGAAGCGACGGTGACTTGAACTGTACCGGCGAGAGATTGACTGCGATGGTCACATGCTCGGGCCATTTCGCCGCCTCGGCGCACGCGGTGCGAAGCACCCACTCGCCGATCTCGTTGATGAGTCCGATTTCCTCCGCGAGGGGGATGAACGTCACTGGGCTGATCGATCCGTGCTCGGGGTGGAACCAGCGGATCAATGCCTCGAAGCCGGTCACCGCCTCGCTCGACGCATCGACGCAAGGCTGGAACATGAGCTTCAGCTGGTCCTTCTCGAGCGCAACTCGAAGGTCCGACTCCATCAGCTGCCGTTCGCGCGCTGCCTCGTGCATCTCCGCCGCAAAGAAGCGGTAGCACCCCTTGCCGGCGGCCTTCGCCGCATAAAGCGCAAGGTCCGCGTCGCGCAGCAAATCGTCGGACGTGCGATCGTCGTAGTCCGATGTGACGATCCCGATCGAAGCGCCGATCGAAACGGCGGTGCCGTTGATCGTGTAGGGCCGCGAAAGGCTGTCGATGATCCCCTGCGCGAGCTCCGACAGGTCGTCCTTCGACGAGGTGGACGGAAGAACCACCTCGAACTCGTCGCCGCCGAGGCGCCCGACCTGGCCGAGCTCTCCTATCACTTCTCGCAGGCGCAGCGCGACGAGCCGGAGCAAAGTGTCGCCCGCCGGATGGCCGAGCGTGTCGTTGACCGCCTTGAAGCGGTCGAGGTCGAGCAGGAACACCGAGCAGCGGTGCTTTCGGCGGACTGCACCGACCAGCGCGTCGTCCAGCGCCCGGCGAAGCGCTTCGCGATTGGCGAGGCCGGTCAGCGAATCCTGTTTCGCCAGCCGATCGAGTTCGACTTCCGATTGGCGAACCTTGGTGAGGTCGGAAGCGAAGCCGCGAAACCCGAAAAAGCGGCCGACGTCGTCGTGAACCGGTCGGCCCGTGATCGACCACCAGATCTCGTTCTTCGTTTTCGCTCGGACGATCAGGTCCTGGAAAGCGACGTGAGAAGATAGGTAGAAACCCAAAGTGCGTTCGGATGTCGCGCTTCCGTCGGCAGTCTCCGTGGAGATAAGGTCGGTGAAGGGCCGTCCCAGAAGATCGGCCGGCTCGCGCTTCAGACCGAGGGCCACGCTGTCGCTGATGTAGGCGACCATCCCATCCCTGGTCGTTTCCCAGAACCAGCCCTTTTCGCTGCTCTCGAATTCATTCAGCAGCGCTTCGGCTCGAGCGGAATCCGGGCGCGCTTCTTCCTGGGGCGAATTGGCCCCCGATCTCAACATTCGCCGAATGCTTTCCACCTACACGTCCCCAGGCACGCACAATGTCCCTATGCCCACGTGGTTTATATTCCGTTAGATTTTTTGCGGTGGAGCGAATCTCACGGGACAGTGCTTCGGCAGCCGTTCTAACCGAACAAAAGCTCCTCGCCGGCGCTCATAACAAACAGTTGTTCCTAGGTGATTGTACCTATTTAATTCCGGAGTTGATCCAGGTTAGAATAGGGTCGCTCTCAGTAAGCGCTCGTTTCAGAGGGAGTACTCGGGGGATTTCATGACCGACAAGCCGGAACTTCTCCGGACCCTGTCGTCAGAACCGGCCTTCTCCTTTGGGGAACCGGCGTTTTCCTTTGGATTGATGCAGTTCGAACAGGCCGGTGGTGCCAAGGGCGACGCCGATAAACGGTTCATGCAAACCCTCGATGAGCTCGTCGAAGGATTCAGCGAACAGCTCGCGATCGTCGACGAGGATTGGACGATCATCGCCGTCAACGACTCGTGGAGGCAGACCGTAAGTGCGGGAGGCTATTCAGAGCTGTCGCCGGGGACCAACTACCGCGACTTCTTAAGGACGTTCACCGCAAAAGGGCGTGAAAATGCCGCGGCAGTGCTTGCCGGTATCGACGCGATCGAACGCAACGAAACCAACTCCTACGACCTGACCTATGCGGGCATTGACCGTTGGGAAGGGAGAACGCTCCAGATCCGAATCAACCGCCTGCACATCGACGGCCGCACGCTTGCGACAATCACCCGCCAGGACTTGACCGACGCGGCCGAGCTCCTCCGCCTGCGCAAGGAATTCACGTCCTCGGTCATGCAGAGCCAGGTGGAAGAGCGCCGGCGCCTCGCGCGCGAGCTGCACGATTCGACTGCGCAGCTCCTCACGTCTGTCGGGCTGTTGCTCGCCGCGTTGAAGCGCAAGGCATCGACGCCAGAATCGCTTGGCGTCGTGCGAGAGATGGAGGGGCTGGTCTGCGAAGCCCAGCAGGAGATCCGCTCGATTTCCTACCTTTCCCAACCTGCTGCGCTCCAATCGATGAGCCTGGCCGAAGCGCTCGAAGCGTTGGTTGGGGGGTTCGAACGCCGCACGGGCGTCGCCACCTCGTTCAAGCTTCGCGGCCAAGGGCAACTCTCCGCGGTTGCCGAGGCTTCGCTGTACCGCGTCGCTCAGGAGGCACTGTCGAATGTCCACCGGCATGCGGGTGCCACCCGTGCAAGCGTCTTCCTGTACACCCGCAAATCGATGATCCACCTGGTGATTGCCGACAACGGCGAAGGGATTTCGCTGGACACGCTGGCCGGACGCGGGATTGCGGGCGTTGGCTTAGCCGGAATGCGCTCTCGCCTCGCTGAAATCGGCGGACGCCTCACACTCCGCAGAAGGCTTCCCGGTACAGCGATTTTTGCCAGCGTTCCGGCGACCCCGACCTACGCATGAGTGGTTCTTCGGATTGCAACATTGTCAGCAGGGGCGATGGCGTGCGCTTGAGCCGATACTCCCCTAGCATCGCTCGCGGACGAGGTGGTCGAGGCCTTCCGCGAGGTTCGCGTGCCCCGCGCTGATCATGTCCGCGAGTGAGTTCGCGACGCCGGGCGTCCGATTTGCGTCGAGCAAGATCGGTTCGCCCTCGTGAATGACAAAGTCGAATGAGCCGAAATCAAAGTTCAGCCTGGCGCGCTCCTCTCTAATCTTGGCGGGAACGTCGACGGGTCCGTAGCGAAGCACGCCGGCGCCCTTCGAGATAGGCTCCGCGGTCACGAAGCGGTTGCATCGTTCGCGAGCGCCCGCGAAAACCCAGGTCCGATAGGCAAAGCCGCCTGGCGGGTCCGGCTCGGGAAGGAAGCGCTCGACGACGAGCCCAGGGTTCTTCCAGACCACTTCCGGGACCTCTTCGAGCCGATCGAGAATGCGATATTCGCCGGTCCATCGGCCAACTCCGCTGTGCGCAGCTGGCAAGCCACGCGCCCGAGCGGCTTGGTTGTGCATCAGCTCAGTCTGACCGCCGCAATTGAGGTCGGCTTTGACGATGACCGGGCCCGTCCAATCGTCCTCCGCGGTGACGAGCTGGCTGCTGATCCGACGCTTCGAAATGTCGGTCACTTCGAAATTAATGGTGCCAGCGTAAGCGGATCGGAGCGAGAGATATTCTTCGTCGACAACGGTCGCATCGACGTGAAGCAGCGCAACGTCTGCCCGAACCGGGAGAGGGCCACGCGCCACAACCCAGCTATGTCCGAGCTCTTTCAGCCTCCGCAGCACGCCGCAAAGCAAATAGGGACTGATGATCTCCGAACCGGACGTCGGGTCCCGCCACGCGAACTTGTCATGCTCGTGAATTACGACGACGAGCCTTGCCATCGGCGCCACGCTAGCAACATCCGCTCGTTCGGCAATGGCGACAGGCACCGCGCGATCTGCCAGTCTCGCTCTCAATGAACGGTCGTAGGTTCGACGAGGAACTGAGCGCAACCTTGCCGGCGCGATCGCTCGGCGTGGCGGCTTTCTCGACGATCGTCGAATGGTACGACTTCACGCTCTATCTCTATTTTGCGACGGTATTGAGCCGCGTGTTCTACGGCGGTGGACGCGGCTCGCTGCTGCTCACTCTCGGCGGCTTCGCGATCGCCTATCTGATGCGGCCACTTGGCGCATTGTTCTTCGGGCATATCGGCGACCGGCGGGGACGGCGGAAGATGATGCTGATGTCCGTCGCGATGATGACTGCTGCGATGGTGGTCACTGCCCTTCTTCCAACGAGAGCGGCGATCGGACCTGCGGCGGGCTGGCTGCTGCTCGTCCTGCGCTGCGTCATGGGTTTCTCCGTCGGTGGCGAATATACGGGCGTTGTCGCCTATCTCCTCGAAGGTTCGCGGCCCGGGCGGCGCGGGCTCATCACCTCTTCGGCCTCGGCGGCGAGCGAGGTCGGCGCGCTGTTGGCAGTCGGCGTTTCGGCGCTGACGGTGAGCCTGACCAACGCAGCACAACTTGGCGACTGGGGGTGGCGCATTCCCTTCTTCGTCGGCGCTGCGCTAGCAGGCAGCGTGTGGATCGCCCGTTCCACCATGCATGAATCGCCCGAGTTCCGGCGGCAGCAGAAAGAAAACGCGGTTCCCGCCGAGCCGCTTCGCTATGCCCTAAAGCACCACCGCGGCGGCATCGTCCGCGGCTTTTCCATCTCGGCGCTCGGCTCGATCACTTATTATGTCGGGATCACCTATGTTCCGGCCTTCCTCACCTCAGCCGGCGAGCTTCCGGAACGAACCGCGCTCTGGCTTTCGACCATCGCCGCGGTCGTGGTGATCCTGGTCACGCCTTTGATCGGCTGGTGGTCCGACCGGATCGGCCGCCGCCCAGTGCTCCTTGTCCTTTGTGCCGCAAGCGCGATCCTGCCGGCAACAATGTTCGCCTCGATGGCGAGCGGTTCGCAGTCGCGGGCGCTTCTTGGCGCGGTCGTCCTTGCTGGGGTTGCGGGCGGAGTCAGCGCGGTCGGGGCCGTCGCGACTGCCGAGCAGTTCCACGGCGAAGGACGTATCACCGGGCTCGCGCTTGGCGCGACGATGGCGACGGCGATCTTCGGCGGCCTGACGCCCTGGGTCGCTCAGTGGCTCGTCGAGCGAACCGGCTGGCACACGGCACCCGGCGCAATGATCGCCGTCGTCGCGCTGTGCGTTCTTCCGGTGTTCCTAGGGCTACGCGAAACGGCGCCGCTAGCTCAGGCCGGTTCCAGCCGTCCGCGGCCGATGCCGTAATAAGCAAGGCCCGATTCCTCCGCCTCGTCACGGTCGTAGACGTTTCGCAGATCGACCAGCACCTTGCCGCGAAGCGAAGCCGCGATCTTGTCCAGGTCGAGCGCGCGGAACTCGTCCCACTCGGTGACGATCACCAGCGCATCGGCGTTTGAGGCAGCGGCATACGCGTCGGGCGCGAACTCAATACCGGAGAAGATTTTCTCTGCCTGCTCGCGGGCGACCGGATCGAATGCGCTCACCTCCGCGCCGCGCTCGACCAGCGCATTGACCAGCGGGATCGAGGGCGCGTCGCGCATGTCGTCGGTGTTGGGCTTGAACGCCAGGCCCAGGACCGCGACGCGTTTGCCGCTGACGTCTCCACCGAGCGCCTTCGCAACGCGCTCAACCATGCCGGCCTTGCGGTCGTCATTGACCTCCACCGTCGTGCGGACGATCCGCTGCTCGACGCCTACCTTGTCGGCGGTCTTGAGCAGCGCCAGCGTGTCCTTCGGGAAGCAGCTACCGCCATAGCCCGGGCCGGCGTGAAGGAACTTGGGCCCAATGCGGTTGTCGAGGCCGATTCCGCGGGCAACGTCCTGAACATCCGCGTCGACCGCTTCGCATAGATCGGCGATCTCGTTGATGAAGCTGATCTTCACTGCGAGGAAGGCGTTGGCCGCATATTTCGTCAACTCCGCAGTGCGGCGTCCGGTGAAGAGGATCGGCGCGCGATTGAGGAACAGCGGCCGATAGATTTCCTTGAGCACCTCCTGCGCGTGATCGTCCTCTGCTCCGACCACGATCCGATCCGGATGCTTAAAGTCGGCGATCGCCGCACCTTCGCGCAGGAACTCCGGATTCGAGGCGACCGAAACGCCGCTCACCCCCTCCTCTCGGAGGATTCGCTCAATCTCATCTCCGGTGCCCACAGGGACCGTCGACTTGGTCACCACGACGGTGCCCGGTTTGATCACCTTGGCGAGCTCGCGAACGGCATCGAACACGAAAGTCAGGTCCGCATGACCATCACCGCGGCGGGCAGGCGTGCCGACGGCGATGAATACGGCTTCCGCATCCTTGACGCCGTCGGGTAGGCTGGTCGTGAACGCCAGCCGCCCATGCTCCGCGTTCGCCTTCACGATCGCCTCCAGGCCCGGTTCCCAGATCGGCATCCGGCCCGCATTGAGCCCTTCGATCTTCGCCGAATCCTTGTCGACGCAGCAGACGCTGTGGCCGAAGTCCGCGAAGCAGGCGCCGGACACGAGCCCCACATAGCCAGTGCCGATCATCGCGATACGCATGCTTACTCCCTGTTCGTCCTGAGGTTGCGGCGGCCCTTAGCCCTTGCGGGCTGCAAACCTCAACTGCGGTGGTGAGCCGCCCTCGAAAAGAGTATTGGTGCGCGCCGCCAAGGAGCTCGCAAAACACGATAGAGGCCCTGTCTACGGAGAGGAGGCATCTATGCTGAAGTTCACACTCGTTTCGTCCATCGCGGTTGCGACGGCCTTCTTCGCTGCAGATCAGGCCGGGGCACGAACGGTTTCAATCCCCTTCAACGCGGCCAATTTTCCGGCGCAGCCCACGATCGACAACACCTACTTCCCGCTCGTCCCCGGGACGACTTACACCTACAAGGCCGGTACGAAGGACGGCTGCGAAGAAGATGTGGTTGCCGTCACCTATCAAACCTTGTTGATCGATGGCGTGGAGACGCTCGTCGTCCACGACCAGGTGTTCGATGGCGACGCCTGCACCTCCGATCCGTCCGCGCTGACTGAAGATACGTTGGACTATTACGCTCAGGATCAGAACGGAAACGTCTGGTACTTCGGCGAGGATACCTTCGACTGCGAAGGCGCGAACAATTGCACGGCGGGTGACGGTACGTGGAGGGCTGGCGTGAATGGCGGGGTCCCGGGAATCGTCATGCTGGCGCACCCGAGATCCGGGGACACGTACAGGCAAGAGTTCTCGGAGGGCGTGGCCGAAGATCAGGCGACCGTGACCGCTGTTGGAATCACTGCGCGCCTGAGCCGGGACGACGCCATCCAGAGCTCATTCGCGAACTGCATCCTGACCAAGGAATTCTCGGCGCTCGAGAAGGGATCGATCGGCTCAAAAACCTATAGTCCGGGTGTAGGCGTGGTTATTGACATCGATCACCACGGCAAGATCCTGACGTCCGAGCTAGTGTCGATCTCGGGCACGGCCAATGCCCTAAGGATCCGCAGGCCGCCGAAGCACTGACGAAGGCGGGTCAGCTATGGTTCAGCTGAAGGCCTAGTTTCCGTCGGATTCTTCCTATATTGGCGCGGGCCTTCCGATGAACGTCACAACACTCCCCAAGCCCCCGCGCGTCGGGCTGGTCTCACTCGGCTGTCCCAAGGCTCTCGTCGACAGCGAGCGCATCATGACCAAGCTGCGCGCCGAAGGTTATGACATGTCGCCCGATTATGCCGGCGCCGATGTCGTGCTCGTCAACACCTGCGGCTTCCTCGATTCCGCGAAGGAAGAGAGCCTCGAGGCGATCGGCGAGGCAATCGCGGAGAACGGGCGGGTCGTCGTCACCGGATGCATGGGCAAGGAAGCGGAGGTCATCCGCAACCGCTTTCCCGACGTGCTCGCCATCACGGGTCCGCAGCAATATGAGGAAGTGGTCGCCGCGGTCCATGAGGCGGCGCCTCCGGTGCCCTCGCCCTTCATCGACCTGGTGCCCGAGGCCGGCCTCAAGCTGACACCACGTCACTACAGTTATTTGAAGATTTCCGAAGGCTGCAACCATCGCTGCGCCTTCTGCATCATCCCGCACCTGCGCGGCGACCTCGTAAGCCGCCGTCCCGACGCGGTGCTACGCGAGGCCGAGAAGCTCGTCGCTGCCGGCACGAAGGAGCTGCTGGTCATCAGCCAGGACACCAGCGCTTACGGTGTCGATCTCCGCCACAAAGCGTGGCCCTGGAGAGGTGAGGAAGTCCGCTCACACATGACCGATCTCACGCGCGAGCTCGGAAAGCTCGGCGCCTGGGTTCGGCTGCACTACGTCTATCCCTACCCTCATGTGAATGACGTGATCCCGCTGATGGCCGAGGGACTTGTTCTTCCTTACCTCGATATTCCCTTCCAGCACGCCAGCCCGAACGTCCTCCGCCGTATGCGCAGGCCCGCCAACGATGCGAAGGTGCTGGAGCGGATCCGCTCCTGGCGGATGCAGGTGCCGGACCTCGCCATTCGTTCGAGTTTCGTCGTGGGCTTTCCCGGCGAGACGGAGGAGGACTTCGCCTACCTCCTCGCGTGGCTCGAGGAAGCGCAGCTCGACCGTGTCGGCGCCTTCAAGTTCGAGCCCGTCGAGGGCGCGCCCGCAACAACGATGGACGACCAGGTGCCGGAGGAGCTGAAGCAACACCGGTACGAGGCCGTCATGGCGGTCTCTGCCCGAATCTCGGCGCAAAAGCTTGCTGCAAAGGTCGGCTTCGACTTCGACGTGTTGATCGATGCCGTCGACGCAGGCACCGGCGGCGCCACTGGCCGCTCAAAGGCCGATGCGCCCGAGATCGACGGGGAAGTCCATCTCCGCGATGCCGGAGGTCTCCAGCCGGGCGACATCGTCTGCGCCAGGATCGAGGATTCCGACGACCACGACCTCTACGGCGTTCCTGTCTAAATTCGCGGCATCGCCCCGCGAACGCGCGGGTCCATCACGCGTCGCCACAAGGCCGGAACCAGCGCAGTAAGCAACGCCGCGGCATATCCTGACGGAAGCTCTGCCGATGCCGCAATCGGCTCCAGGCCCTCGTAGGACCGCGATGCGCGCTTATGGTGATCGCTGTGCCTGCCCATGTTGAACAGCGAGGCATTGTTCATCCGCCGCTCGCTGTTCCAGCTATGGTGCGGCCCAAGCCCTTCCAGGCCGCCGCGGGCATCCATTCGCCGGGTCAGCCCATAGTGCGCAACGTAATTGAAGCTCTCCAGCAGCGTGACGGCGATGAGCGCGACGGCGATGACGAAGAGGAGAGCGCGCCAGCTGAACAGCGCAACGCTGAGTAGAAACCCACCTTCGGTAGCGAGATAGAGAACCATCCGATTGCGTCGTGAGCGCCGCGCCTCGAACGTCCAGGCCTCGCGAAATTGCCCGACGATCGACCGGAAGAGGAAGGCATAGAGCCCCTCCCCCAGCCGCGCGCTCGCCGGATCGTCGAACGTCGCCGCGCGACGGTGGTGGCCGTGAAGATGCGCGATGCGGAAATGCATGTAGAAGGCGCTGGCGAGGAAGGTCAGGCCAAGCGCCCGCTCGCGTGAACTACGGCTGTGGATCATCTCGTGCGCGGCGACGAACCCGAACACGCCCGCGGTCACTCCCGCCGACGCTGCCAGCCCCACAGCTTCGAGAAGGTTCGTGGCGGGCGAAGCGACGATTGCGGCAGCCCAGGCATTCGCGGCGAGCTGCAGCACGAGGTACGCTCGCGGAAGCCAGCGCCAGCTTCCGTCGGCCGGTTGAGAGTGAGCTTCGCAGCCAAGAAGCACGTCCAGCCCGGCGAGACACATCGGCGTCGCCACCGCGGCTAGGAACGTCCATCCTCCCCCCAGAAACCCTCCGACAGGCAACAGCGCGAGGAACGCGAACGGCGTGAAATATCGAAACTGGGCCATGAGGATTATGTTCTCAGGCGCACTCTAGACGTTCAGCGAATCGAGCGCATCCCCTCAGCGAGGCAGCGCGCAGGCGATCAGGCTGTCGCCCATCGGCGTTTCCATGAAATGATGGCCGCCCGCAAAGATCACGAGATATTCCCGCCCGTTCTGCTCGTAGATCATCGGCGTCGCCTGCCCGCCCGCCGGAAGCGGCACCGACCAAACAACCGTGCCGGTGCGCTCATCGATTGCGCGGAGGAGATCGTCGGTGGCAGCTGCGATAAAGATGAGGCCGCTCGCGGTTGTCACTGCGCCACCATTGTTCGGCGTTCCGATCGTGAACGGCAGATAGGTCGGCATCTTGAAGGGCCCGTTCTTGCGCGCGGTGCCGAGCGGTCGGTCCCACAGCGTCTTTCCGGTCGCGATGTCGATAGCTCGAATGCCGCCATAGGGAGGACGCTTGCACATCAGCTTGGTGAACGGCATCCGCCAGCCGGCATTGACGTTGACCGCATAGGGCGCACCCCATTGCGGGTCGATCTGGTGCGGCTTGCTCGGCGGCGTATTCGTCGCGAAGCGCGGCACGATTCCCGCCTTGTTGGCCTCCGCGCGGGTGACGAGCTTCACGTAGTTCGGCATGTCATTGTAATTGGCGATTGCGATTCCGCGGACCGGATCGATCGACAGGCTGCCCCAGTCGCTTCCGCCATTATAGCCCGGATACTGGACGCTGAATTTGTCGACACTCGGCGGGGTGTAGAAGCCGCGATAGTCCGCTTGGTGAAACTGGATGCGGCAGATCATCTGGTCGATCGGCGACATCCCCCACATGTCCGATTTCCTTCAGAGGCGGCTTCCTCAGCGTGTTCCAAAGTGACTCGATCTGAGACGGGGAACGCAAGCTCGCCTCCGCTCCTCCCAGCGGAGCCTGGATCGTTCCGATCGGTGCCAACGGCTTTCCGGTCGCGCGATCGAGGATGTAAAGATCGCCCTGTTTCGATGCGATCAGCAGGGCCGGCGTTCCGTGATAGTCGATCAGGCTCGGTTGGCTTCCGATGTCATAGTCCCACACGTCCATCTTGACCGTCTGGAAGCTCCAGCGCGTCTTTCCCGTAGTGACATCGATAGCGACGATCGAGCTTGAATAGGCATTCTCCCGAGGCGTCCGCCCCGCAGAGATGTAGTCGTCGGCGACATTGCCGATGGGCACGTACGCAAGGCCCAACTTCTCGTCGCCCGCGTTGATCGACCAGCTGTTGGGGGTCCCCCGCCCCCAGGTTTGCCCCTTGGGCGGGTAGCCGTTCCAATCCGGATGCTCCATGTCCCATGCCCAGGCGAGCTTGCCGGTCTTGGCGTCGAAACCCTGGATCACTCCGGAAGGCGCGCAGCGGCACTGTCCGTCCAGAACCTGGTGCCCGACGACGATAATTCCCCGGATTACCGACGGCGGCGAATTGATTCCGACCGAGCCCGGCGGCGCCCACCCCATCCCGATTTTCGTGTCCTGCTGCCCTGAGCCATTGAAGTCGGTGCACGGCTTGCCCGTCAGGGAGTCGACCTCGATCAATCGGGAATCCATCGTCCCTTCGATGATCCGCCCCGCGCACGACGTGTTGGCCGCCGCGCCTGGCACCGCATAATATGAAACGCCGCGGCACGCGGTGGTGTAGGGAATCCACTTATCGGGCACCTGCGGGTCGACCCGCCACACCGGCTTGCCTGTCGCGGCATCGAGCGCGACGATCACGTTCTTCGCCGTGCAGCTGTAGAGCAGATTGCCGACCTTGAGCGGCGTATTCTCCGTCCCGTAGAGCTTCACATAATCGGGATCGTTGGGCTGCCCGTCCAGATGGACTTGCCACACCTTGCGCAGCTTCTCGACATTGCCTGGATTGATGGCGGTCAGCGGCGTGAAGCGCCAGGCGGCGTTGGTGCCGCCATATGCCGTCCAGTCGGCGCCCGTCGCCATGGCGGAAGGATCGATAAAGCCAGGCGAGCTTTGCGGCGGTAAGGCAGCGACGGCCGTGCCACCGGCCGTGCCAAGGATGGCGAAGCTCGCCACGACGAAGAGCACTCCGGTCGCGACCCCGACCCAGGCGGGGCCCCAGCGCCTGCGCTCCCTCGAGGTGAGCGTCGGCATCACGAGTAACGTCCAGACGAGGATGACGAGCGGTGCGATCAGCCATGGCACCATCGCCCAGGCGTTACCGCGTGCTTCCGCAAAGCCCCAGATGGCCGAGAGGATGAACAGGCCGACGTAGATCCAGGCACCGAGCAAGCGTCCCAGGAAGAGAAACCATGCGGATGCGAGCATAAGAACGCCGGCGATCAGATAATAAATCGAACCGCCGAGCATCAGGAGCCAGGCGCCGCCGACGGTCAGGACGATGCCGATGATCGCCATGACGAAGGCAAGAATCGTTGCAGCCCAGCCGGCCCTCATATGCATCTCCCGTCGCGTCGCGAATTCGTAACGGACCGCCGGAGCCGCACGTTCCATGAATTATCGTGCATCGAGTCGCGCATTTCTGCGGATTTTGGCGGCCGTTCATCCTTTACTGCGGGATAGCGACGTCTAAGGTCGCCGCCATGCTCCGCTCCTCGTTCGCGCTTCTCGCGCTGGTCACCGCTCCCGCCGCCGCACAGAGCCTTAGTCCGGCCGAAGTTTCCCAGATCGACCAGCTGGTAACGAAGACCTTGGCCGACACGGGCGTTCCGTCGGCCGAGATCGCCATCGTCCGCGACGGGCAACTCGTCCTCACCAAGGCCTATGGCAAGGCGAACGAGGGGCTGCCCGCGCGGCCCGACCTGGCCTACCAGATCGCGTCCAACTCCAAGCAGTTCACGGCGATGGCCGTGCTACTTCTGCGCGACGAGGGCAAGCTCGGCCTCGACGACCCCGTGTCGAAATATATTCCCGGAGTGACCGAGGGAGACCGGATCACCATCCGCCAGCTTCTCAGCCATACGTCAGGGCTGCAGGACTTCTGGCCCCAGGACTACATGTTTTCGGACATGACGGTGCCGACAACGCCGCAACACATCGTGGACAAATGGGCGAAGAAGCCGCTCGACTTCCAACCTGGTAGTCGCTGGCAGTACAGCAACACCGGCTACGTCGTCGCCGGGATGATCGTCGAGAAGGTCAGCGGCGAGCCGCTCCTCACCTACCTCAACCAGCGGATCTTCGGACCGCTGGGCATTCGCGCGCTAGACCAGGACAATACCAACACGCCTGCATTTCCAGCCGGCTACCACCGGTTCGCGCTTGGTCCGGTTCGGGTCGCGCAGCCCCCGGCGCGTGGCTGGCTGTACGCGGCGGGCGAGCTATCGATGACCGCCGCCGACCTCGCCAAATGGGATATCGCCAGGATGAACCGCGCACTGATACCCGCGCGCGATTGGGCAGAGCAGGAAACGCCCGTACTTCGCGCCGACGGCCGGACCAACGGCTATGGGCTGGGCGTCTACAATCAATATGAGCGCGAACGGCACGTGATCGATCATGGCGGCGAAGCGGTCGGCTTCCTCACGCAGAACAGCATCTATCCCGACACGAAGGACGCGATCGTCGTCTTCACCAACTCGGACTTCAGCGGCGCGACCGAGACGCTCACATCGGGCATCGAGAAGATCGTGCTCGACAGTCCGGAGCCGGCCCTTTCAGGGGAGGGCGACCGACTTGCCGAAGTGCGGGATGTCTACGGCGCGCTTGCTGGCGGCAGCATCGATCGATCGAAGTTCACGCAGAACCTCAACTTCTATTTCGACCCAACTACTCTCGCCGATTATCACGGCAGCCTTAAGCCGCTCGGAGCGCCAAGCTCGATAACGATCAACCGCTCGCCGCGCCTTCGGGGCGGCTTCGTCAACCGCAACTACACGATCAATTATTCCAATGGAAAGAAGTTGACGCTGGTCACCTACGCCGAGCCCGGCTCGAACGGCCGGTGGGAGCAGTTCATGATCATGCCGGAGTGACGGCTTAGCGGTCGCGCTTGGCCCCGAACACCTTGGCGAGCGCCTCGTAACGTTCCGCCATCTCGCTGTGGACAGCCGCGACTCGCCAATTCTTAACTCGCTCGCTCATCGCGCGCTCGGCGGATTCGCGTTCGGCGAAATAGCGACCGTAGGATTCATCCGTCATCGCCTGCGAAACGAAGATCGCGGGCCGTGGTTCCGAAGGAAACCAGCGCATTTCCAGGCGGGCGGTTCACCGCTTTCGAACAACTGTTAGTCGCCTGCCCGACGCTCCGTCATCTGGCGTTCACCGGCGCCATTCGATGTCTCCCATCGGACAGGGGCGAACCAAGCTGCGGGGTGAGACGTGGACATCAATTACCTGCTCCTTCGGCAACAGATCGAGCGAAGCCGCGCGGAGGCGGCGACGTCGGACGTCGCGCGCAACATTCACGAGCAACTTGCGAGCGAATATGAGCGTCTGATCCAGGACGCGACCGCGGGCCGGATCAGCTTCGTTCGATTGGAAGTCGAGCTCGAGAAGCCTTGAATCAGCGCAGTTCGCAGTTTTTTCACCGCGCCTTCGCGTGATGGGAAATCGCGGCTAGAGCGCCGCGAATGACCGACTTCGCCTCCCTCATCGTCCCCGACCGCGGCCAGAAGGCGCGGCCAATCCATCTCGTCGACAAGGACAGCTTCGCCGGCTGGCTGAAGAAGCGTCCGGCAGAAGACCGCGCTCTGCTTGAGGCGCAGAGGTTTGATGGCAAGAAGAGTGACGCCTTTTCCATCCTTCCGCGAGGCGGCGAATTCGAGGTCGTAGGCGCGGTAAAGAGCGTTGCCGAGCTTTCCCCCTGGTGCCTGGCTGCGCTCGCCGAAAAGCTGCCGGAAGGCACCTACAAGCTCGACGACGGCGAGCCGGGCGACGCCGCGCTAGGCTGGCTCCTCGCCCAGCACCATTTCGAGAACTATCGGTCCGGGAAGAACCATCCAGAGCACGGCCCTCGTGTCCTCGTTACCGCCGAGGCGGCAAGGATCGATGCCGTCGTAAGGCTCGCCGAGGCCACCGCTCTCGTTCGCGATCTGGTCAATACGCCGGCTGCGGACATGGGCCCCGCCGAGCTCGAGCGGGCCGCGGCGGACCTCGCCAATCGCTCGGGTGCGCAGCTCCGCGTCACTCAGGGGGCGGAACTCATTGAAGGCTATCCCCTGATCGCGGCAGTGGGCGCCGCCGCGACGCCCGACCGCGCACCTCGCCTCATTGAGCTGGAATGGGGCAAGCCCGACCATCCGCGGATCGCGGTGGCCGGAAAGGGCGTCTGCTTCGACAGCGGCGGCCTCGACCTCAAGTCGGCCTCCGGGATGCGGATCATGAAGAAGGACATGGGCGGAGCAGCCCATGCGCTCGCCCTCGCGCAGCTCATCATCGAGAACCGTCTTCCGATTCACCTTCATTTGCTCATCTCCGCAGTGGAAAACGCGGTTTCGGGCGCGGCATATCGGCCCGGCGATATCGTCAAGTCTCGCAAAGGGCTGTTCGTGGAGATCGACAATACGGACGCCGAGGGACGCCTCGTCCTCGCCGACGCGCTGACCAAGGCTGCCGAAGGGAAGCCGGATCTGATCGTCGATTTCGCGACCTTGACCGGGGCGGCTCGGGTCGCGCTCGGGCCAGACCTTCCGGCTACGTTCGTCAACAGGGACGATCTCGCGGCGGAAATCAAGACCGTGGCGCGCGAGGTGGAAGACCCTCTGTGGCGGATGCCGCTGTGGGATCCCTATGACGAACAGCTGAAAAGCGATGTCGCCGATCTCTCGAACACTTCCGGCAATACCATGGCCGGAGCGGTCTATGCGGCGCTCTTCCTCAGGCGCTTCGTTCCGGATGAGATTCCGTGGGCGCATCTCGACACCTGGGCTTGGCGCGATGCCGTCAAGCCGGGACGTCCGAAGGGTGGCGAAGCGCTCGGATTGCGCGCTGTTTTCGGTCTGCTGGAACGCCGCTACGTACAGGCTGGATGACCGAATTCGGGATAATTCCCGCACTTTTCGGGTAATCACCCTGCAACATTTCGCCGCGTTACCGGTTTATCCTGCTGCTACGCGACACGAGTACGGAGAGTGGTGGCAATGAGCGAAGTTTCGCTTACCGGGTGGATGAAGGCCCTCATCGCCTACGTCCGTTCGGGCGAGCCCGACCTCACCAATCGGCAAATGGCATTGCTGATGATGGTCTATCTGACGCCGGGGCCGCACACCGTGCGGGGCCTTGCTCGGGTGCTTGGGGTTTCCAAGCCTGTCGTCACTCGCGCCTTGAATACGCTTGGCGCGCTCGGCTATCTCCGCCGCGAGAGGGACCAGGACGACCGGCGCAATGTGTTCGTCGTCCGCACGAGCAACGGGGCGGATTTTCTTGAAGGTTTCAAGCACAACCTCCGCGAGAGCGACGGCAGCTCCGCGGCACACCGGCCGATCATCGGCCAAGCCCCGGCATACGCCCACCAGCGCTGACGAATTTGCCCTTACTGGCCCGTCGGACCTGCCGGATCCCCATTTCAACGCCTATCGCAAGGATCTCGCCGATGTCGCGCTAGCCGCTCGAGTGATCGCCTCGCACTATGCCGAGCCAGTCGAGCGCCGGCTGTGTGCCGCGACGACGCTGCGCGCGGCGCCGTCCGCTGAAGGAAAGGATCAAGGCGAGCTCAAGAGCGGCGCCGCCTTCCTGATGCTCGACGACAGTCTGGGGTGGGCGTGGGGCTATGCAGGCGAAAAGGGATGCGTCGGCTACGTGCCGAGCGAGGTGCTAGCCAAGAACTGAAGTCTGCAGCCAGATCAGGGTGTAGATGCTGCTTCCGACCAGAATCACGAGGAAGCCGATCAGCGCCCAGTCGCGCGCCGGCCACTTGGGGCGCCGCGCCGGAAACAGGAGCCACGCCGACAGAGCGCAGAGGATCAGAGTTCCCACGGCGCCGTTGCGCATGAATGTGACGACCACCGATCGAACGTGAGGAGTGCCCTTGGCGACGGTGTCACCATGCGGGCTCATCATCAGGCCGGTCGCCCAGGTCACCACCGCCGCGAACAACAGTAGCCCACCCATGAACATACGGCCTCGGCCGATCCCTCGATTCCTCACATCTGTCCTCGCTGGCGGCGGATCGCGTACCATTTCGCGACGTTCGCGTTCTGCTGGGCGAGCGTGTCGGCAAAGACGTGGCCGCCGGTCCCGTCGGCGACGAAATAGAACGCCTTCGTCTGCGCCGGGTGAAGCACCGCCTCTATGCTCGCCCTGCCGGGATTGGCGATCGGCCCTTCCGGAAGGCCGGCGCGCTTATAGGTGTTGTAGCCGTTGTCGGCGTTCAGCTCCGACCGCAGAATGCGTCGGCCGAGCGGCTTACCCTTCGTCACGGGGTAGATAACGGTCGGATCGGCATCCAGCTTCATCCCGATCCTCAGCCGGTTGCAATAAACTCCGGCGACCATCGGCCGCTCGGCAGGCTTACCCGTCTCTTTCTCAACAATCGATGCGAGAATCACCGCTTGCTCGGGAGTTGCTACCGGGCAGTCGAGGCTGCGCTTCGGCCACAGCTGCGCGACCGCCTTGTCCATCGCCTGCTGCATTTGCCTGACCAGCACCGCGCGCCCGTCACCGCGCTGGAAGCTATAGCTGTCGGGCAGCACCGACCCTTCGGGAATCTCCGGGGTTGGGCCCTTGAGGTAGGGGCTCGCGCTCAGCTTCTCCTGAACGATGATCGACGGCATGCCCTCGGTGACCGTGACTAGCCTGAGCAGCGGCTTGCCATGCTGGAGGAGGTCGAGGACGGCCGACCCGCCCGTTCCCTTCGGGATCTCGAACTCTCCCGCCTGGATCGGGTCGCCCGACCCGAACAGCCGAGCCATCACATAATAGGTGCGCGCACTACCTGGAATCGCGCCTTCCTTCTCCAGCTGGCGTGAAGCCGAGCGAAGAGTCGTGCCTTCCTTGACGATGACTTCGTGGGCGCCCGTTTTCGGACCCGGCGCCCACCAGAAGAGATAGATGATGGCGAGCGCCGCGAGGATGATCGCTCCCGCCGTGATCGGGAGCAAACGCCTCACACGGCCTTCACGATAAGCGAGGCGTTCGTTCCGCCGAAGCCGAAGCTGTTGTTGAGTGCCGCGCGCACCGGCCGCTTCTTGGCTTTGTGCGGCACCAGATCGACGCCCTCCGTCCCTTCGTCCGGCTCGTCGAGGTTGAGCGTTGGGGGAACGATCTGGTCGCGAATGGCGAGAATGCAGAAAATCGTCTCGACCGCACCCGCTCCGCCTAGCAGATGGCCGATCGCCGACTTGGTGCTGCTCATCGATGCGCCGCTCAGGTCGTTGCCGAGCACGCGTTTAACCGCTGCAAGCTCAATCGTGTCGGCCATCGTCGAAGTGCCATGGGCATTCACATAGTCGATGTCTTCGGGATGCAGGTCCGCTTTCCGAAGAGCCATGCGCATCGCCAGCTCGGCACCGCGCCCCTCAGGATGAGGCGCGGTGACGTGGTAGGCATCGCCCGACAGACCGTATCCAACGACTTCCGCGTAGATTTTCGCACCGCGCGCCTTGGCGTGCTCATATTCCTCCAGCACGACTACGCCGGCGCCCTCGCCCATCACGAAACCTTCGCGATTCTTGTCGTACGGGCGGCTTGCCTGCTCCGGCCGGTCATTGAATGCGGTGTTGAGCGCACGGGCCTGGGCGAACCCGGCGACACCGAGTGGGTTGATCGTGCTCTCCGCGCCGCCCGCCAACATGACGTCGGCGTCGCCGTCCTTGATCATGCGCGCGGCGTCGCCGATCGAGTGCGCGCCCGTCGAGCAGGCAGTCACCACCGAATGGTTCGGCCCCATCAGCCCGTATTTGATCGACACCTGGCCCGAGGTGAGGTTGATCAGCCGGCCATGAACAAAATGCGGGCTGACCCGGCCCGGTCCCTTTTCTGCCAGGACTAGGGATTCGCTCTCGATCCCCGGCAATCCGCCGATGCCCGAGCCGATGGAAACGCCCGTTCGCTCCTTGAGATCATCGTCCATCTCTGCGAGGCCCGCATCCTCGAGCGCCTGGCCGGCGGCGTCGATCGCGTAGACGATGAACGGATCGACCTGGCGCTGGACCTTATGGTCGACCCTCTTGTCCGGGTCGAAGCCATATTCGTGGTCTTTCGGCTTAACCTCGCCGGCGATCTTGGCTTTCTGGTCGGTGGTATCGAACCGCGTGATCGCAGCGATTCCGCTCTTGCCAGCGATGAGGTTGTTCCACGTCGTCTCAACGTCGCCGCCGAGCGGCGTCACCAGACCCAGACCTGTCACCACGACACGCCGCATCCCAGTCACTCCAAATAGAACAGGCCCAAACCCGTTCGGGCTGAGCCTGTCGAAGCCCTGACCTGCCTACAACGCCTTTCCGAGAGAAACGGCAGTGTTTCGACAAGCTCAGGAGAACGGATTGGTTCCGATCAGCTCTTGTTCTGGTCGATATACTCGATCGCGTCGCGAACCGTCGTGATCTTCTCCGCCGCATCGTCCGGGATCTCGACCCCGAATTCTTCCTCGAAGGCCATGACCAGCTCGACGATGTCGAGGCTGTCCGCGCCCAGATCGTCGATAAAGCTTGCGTCTTCGGTCACCTTGTCCGGCTCGACGCCGAGATGTTCGACGACGATTTTCTTCACCCGATCGCCAGTTTCGCTCATGGAACGCTTCCTCCGTTTTGCTTTTGCGCTGCCCTAGCGATGCCGCAGAAACGCTGCAAGTGGCGCACCGGGCGACAGCCAGCTACCTCCGCGGGGTGGAGTCTCGTTCCCTCACCAGCGGCGAGGTCGCAATCTGCCGATCACTATTCGGCGACGCTATCGATTATTCGAAGGTGCTATTGATCAAGGGCAAATGGTGGCCGCTGCAGCCGAGGAACGCTGCGATGGCGCCGAGCGGCAACATCTACTTCCATCCCGTGGCCGGCGGCTGGTCCGAGGACTTCTCGAGGGAGGCGCTCGGGCGGCAGGCATTTTTCATCCACGAGATGACCCACGTCTGGCAGGCGCAACGCGGCGGACCGCTGTATCTGCCGCTGATGCGCCACCCTTTCTGCCGATATTCTTATGCGCTCAGGCCGAGGAAGCGTTTTGGAGATTACGGACTCGAGCAGCAGGCGGAGATCGTGCGCCACCGCTTCCTCGCCGATCGTGGGGTCGACGTTAAGCCGTGCCCGCCGCGTGAGTTGCTGCCCTTCGGGATCATCGCATGAAGGTGGTCGTCGTAGGCGCAGGCGTTTTCGGCTCCTGGACGGCGCATCACCTGCTCGCCGCCGGACACCGCGTCACCCTCCTCGAGGCTATCGGCCCGGCGCATAGCCGCGCTTCCTCGGGCGGAGAATCCCGGCTGACGCGCGGCGCATATGGCAGGAACGCAATCTACACGCGGATGGCATTGGACTCGCTGGCAGCGTGGACGGAGCTTAGCGCCGTCTCCGGTTTGCCGATCTTCATCCCCGCGGGCGTTCTTTTCTTTTTCCCGACGGACGAGCCCTACTTCCGCGACAGCATCGCAGCGCATGAAGAGCTCCGACTTCCCCTGGAAGTCCTCGATTCCCTCGAAATGGCTCGACGCTTCCCGATGTTCGACTTCGACGGGATCAGCATCGGTCTGTTCGAGCCTCAGTTCGGAGCGCTGATGGCGAGGCGAGCCGTACTGACGCTAGTGGATCGATTCATCCGCTCAGGCGGCGAATATCTCACTGGTAACGTGGCCGCTCCGGTCGCGTCAGGAGACATGCTCGGCGAAATGCGGCTGTCGTCCGGAGAAAGCATCGGCGCGGACATGTTCGTTTTCGCGCTCGGGCCCTGGCTGCCAAAGCTGCTTCCGGACGTTGTGGGCCGCCGGATCGTGGCGACTCGGCAGGAAGTCTTCTTTTTTGCGCCGCCCCCCGGCGACTCTCGATTCCAGCCGACGAGAATGCCGTGCTGGGCCGATTTCAACGATGGCGATATGTTCTACGGCTTCCCCGATCTTGAGAGCCGCGGCGTGAAATTCGCGCATGACGTCCATGGGGCAGAAGTCGATCCCGACACGCAGGACCGGCGCTCAAACGAAGCGGCGCTTGCCGAGATCGTCGCCTTCCGCGACCGCCGATTTCCGCTGCTCAGGGAAGCGCCGCTGAGCGAAGCGAGAGTCTGCCAATATGAGAATAGTTCGAACGGCGATTTCCTGATCGATTTCCATCCGCAGCTCAGGAACGCGTTGCTGGTGGGAGGAGGATCGGGGCACGGATTCAAGCATGGACCCGAAGTCGGGCGATATGCCGCCGACCGCCTGTTCCAGTCAGTCGAGCCGGAGCCGCGCTTCAGCCTTGCCGGCAAAAGCAACGTTCACAACCGGGAGGTCCACTAATCGGGCTTCTTGGCGACGCCGACCAATGCCGGCCGAAGCAGCCGGTCCCGCATGACATAGCCAGGCTGCATTTCCTCGACGATCGTCCCTGGCTCGGCGTCGCTCGGAATTTCCATCATCGCCTGGTGCCGGTGGGGGTCGAGCGCCTCGCCGACCGACTTCACGCGGCTAATGCCGTGACGCTGGAACACCGAATCCAGCTCGCGCGCGGTGGATTCGATCCCCGCGAGAAACTGGCTCGCAGTCTTGTCGGCCCTCAGCTCCTCGCCGACTGCGGCCAAAGCGCGGTCGAGGTGGTCCTTGATCGCCAGCATGTCGCGCGCGAAGCCGGCGGAGGCGAAATTGCGCGCGTCCGCCACCTCCTTTTCCATGCGCCGCCGCACGTTCTGGATCTCCGCCGCCGCATAGAGCGCGTTCGAGCGCGCTTCCTCGAGCTGCTTCTCGAGTTGAGCTACATAATCGTGCTCTGCGACCTCCGGAGAACCGTCCGCAGTTTCCTTGCGCAGCTCCTCCGCCTCGTCGTGAAGCTGCTCTTCGTCCTTCGCAATCATGCCATCAATCTCGTGAGTGCTTTTGCCGTGAAATCCACCATGGGCACCACGCGCGCATAGTTCAACCGCGTCGGCCCGATCACGCCCACAACGCCGACCACCTCGCCCTGGCTCCCGCGATAGGGGGCGGCGATGACGGAAGATCCCGACAATGCGAACATTCGATTCTCCGATCCGATGAAGATCCGGCAGCCCGGCGCGTCGCGAGCTCCCTCGAGCAGCCGCGCGATCTCCTGTGCTTCCTCCAGCTCGTCGAGGAGCTTTCGAACGCGTTCGAGGTCCTCGGCGGCGGTCGCGTCGATCAGGTTCGCGTGGCCGCGGACGATCAACACCGGCCGCCGGGCATGATCCTGGCTCCACGCCGCTAGCCCGGACGCGACGAGCTCGGCGGCGGCCGAGTCGATCTGCTCCTTGCGCTCGCGGATTTCGGAGCGAAGGCGTTCCTCTGCCTCCACGAGCGTCAGTCCCGACAGGCGCGCGTTGATGAAATTGCTGATTTCCGAGAGCGCAGTCGGAGAAGCGCCGCCATCAAGCGACAGGATCCGGTTCTCTACGCTACCATCGGAGCCGACGAGGACTGCAAGCGCTCGCGTGTCGCTGAGTGGCACGAACGACAGCTGCCGCAGCCTGAGCTCGCGCTTCGGTGCGAGTACCACGCCCGCCGCATGCGATAGACCCGACAGGGCCGCGGACGCTGCCGCAAGCGCATCCTCGATCGGCTGATCGCGGACGATTTGCCGCTCGATCTCGCGGCGCTCGGTGAGGTTCGGCGCGGCCGCCTGCATGATTCCGTCGACGAACAAGCGAAGCCCGCTTTCCGTGGGAATGCGACCGGCGGACGTGTGCGGGTGGGTAAGCAGTCCCCGCTCCTCCAGCTCCTGCATCACGCCACGGATCGAGGCGGGAGAAAGGCTGACGGAGCCTGCAAGCGCCTTTGAACCGATCGGCAGGCCGCGCTCGAGATAGGTCTCGACCACAAGGCCGAAGATTTCCCGCATGCGGTTCGTGAGTTCGCCGATGGGCTGCGTCATGCGCATGCATCTAGGATTGGACGCAAGGGCGGTCTAGGGACGGCGCCGCACCAGTATCAGGAGAAAAGACCCTATGCGCCCGTCAGGACGCGCCCCAGACCAGATGCGCGAGCTCAACTTCGAGCCCGGCTTTACCCGCCACGCGGAGGGCTCTTGCCTCGTCAGCTTCGGAGACACGCGTGTCCTGTGCACTGCGAGCGTCGAGGAACGCGTGCCCCCGTTTCTTCGCGGCAAGGGCCAGGGCTGGGTGACTGCCGAATATGGAATGCTCCCGCGCGCGACTCATACCCGCGGTAACCGAGAGGCGGCGAAGGGAAAGCAATCGGGGCGCACACAGGAAATCCAGCGCCTCATCGGCCGATCGCTGCGCGCGGTCGTTGAATTGCCGAAGCTCGGCGAGCGGCAGGTCATCGTCGATTGCGACGTGATCCAGGCCGATGGCGGGACGCGAACGGCGTCGATCTCCGGTGGTTGGGTGGCGCTCCGCATCGCAATCGACAAGCTTCTGGAATCGAAGGGGCTTCCCGCCGATCCGGTCCGCACGCAGGTGGCTGCTGTCAGCTGCGGAATCCACAATGGCGCGGCAGTGCTCGACCTCGACTATGACGAGGACAGCCAGGCGGGATGCGATGGCAACTTCGTCCTCACTGCCGATGGAGCCATTGTCGAGGCCCAGGTGACCGCGGAAGGCGAATGCTACGACGAGGAAGGGCTTCTTCGACTGCTTCGCCTTGCCCGAATCGGCTGCGGCGAGATTTTCCAGGCACAGCTGAAAGCGGCGGGACGATGAGGCCGATCGGCGAGAAGCTGGTCATCGCGACCCACAATGCCGGCAAGCTGCGCGAGATCGCAGCGCTCGTCGAGCCGCTCGGCATTTCCTGCGTCGGCGCCGAGGAGCTCGGCCTTCCGGAGCCGGAGGAGATCGGGAACGGCTTCGCCGACAATGCCGACCTAAAGGCGCGCGAGGCAGCGGATCTGTCGGGACTGCCCGCCCTTGCCGACGACAGTGGTCTTTGCGTCGATGCGCTTCACGGCCGGCCAGGAATTTTCTCTGCCCGCTGGGCGGAAGATGCGGACGGAAACCGCGACTGGATGCGTGCGATGGACAAGGTCTGGCGCGAGGTCGAGGCGACCGAGCCCGACGCCGCTCCCGCTGCACATTTTGCGTGCTCGCTCGCGATCGCATGGCCCAATGATGGGCAGGCGGAGACGTTCGATGGCCGCGTCGAGGGGATTCTCGTCTGGCCGCCGCGCGGTGATAGGGGCTTCGGTTACGATCCGATGTTCGTTCCCGTAGGCTACGAGCAAAGCTTCGGGGAGCTCGATCCGGAGCTGAAGCACCAGATCAGTCACCGTGCCGACGCATTCCGCAAGCTACTGGCAGCGCTGAACGAATGAGCGCGGAGCCGCTGGCGCTTTACGTCCACTGGCCGTTCTGCGTCAGCAAATGCCCCTATTGCGATTTCAACAGTCATGTTCGCTCGGGCATCGACCAGGACGAATGGCGCGCCGCGCTGCTCGCCGACCTCGCGCATGAGGCGCGGCTACTCCCGGGGCGGCAGTTGACCTCGATTTTCTTCGGCGGCGGCACGCCTTCGCTGATGGAGCCGGCAACGGCCGAAGCGATTGTCGATGCGGCGACAAGTTATTGGTCTCCGACACGCGACATTGAGATCACGCTCGAAGCGAACCCAAATTCGGTCGAATCCGCGCGGTTCGCAGACCTCGCCCGCGCCGGCGTGAACCGACTCTCGCTCGGGCTGCAGAGCTTCGACGACGGAGCGCTGCATTTCCTCGGTCGCGCCCACTCGGCAACCGAGGGTTTCCGTGCACTCGAAATCGCCGAAAGGACCTTTCGGCGAGTGAGCTTCGACCTCATCTACGCGCTTCCCGGCGACACGCAGGAAAGCTGGTCGGCAATGCTCGCCCAGGCGCTCAGCCTCGGTACGAGCCATCTCTCGCTCTATCAGTTGACGATCGAGCCCGGCACGCGCTTCGCAAGCATGGTCGCGAGGGGCGAGTTACGACCGCTCGACTCGGATGAGGCTGCCACTCTCTATGAGTTGACCGACGCCATGACGTCGGATGCCGGAATGCCCGCTTACGAAATCAGCAATTATGCAAGGCGCGGGCAGGAAAGCCGACACAACCTCACCTACTGGCGCTACGGCGATTATGCGGGCGTCGGGCCGGGAGCGCACGGTCGGCGTCTTGGGATGCGCACCATCCGCCACCGCAAGCCGGAGAACTTCCTTTCGGCGCTCGTTAGAAACGGTCACGCAATCGCGGAGGAAGCGCCGCTCTCGCGGGTCGAAGCGGCGGATGAGGCGCTGGTGATGGGTCTGCGCTTGCGCGAAGGCATAGACGTTCAGGCAATCGCCGAGCGCTTCAGCCTTCCTTCCATCGTCGATTTGGACCGTGTCGACCGCCTGGCGGCGTCAGGCCACCTCAAGCGCAAATTGACGCGGATCGCGTTGACCCCGGCCGGTCGGCTGCTGCTCGATCACATCCTCGGCGAGATCGCTCTTGGCGAGCCCGCGTTGGCTAGTGCGGGTTAGTCGGCTGGGCGGCAGGAGTGACCGCAGGCGCTGCGGGTTGGGGCTTCGCTGGGGCATTCTGCTCGGCCATAAACTTGTAATTGTCGACCGGCGTCGAGACATAATCCTCGATGGTCATGTCGGCATCATCGGCAGCGGCCTTCTTGCTCATGCCGTTCTTCATCCGAAATGCGACGATGGCGCTCGTCAGAGCGTTCATCTGGACGGTGCAGGCGCCGCGCAGGTAAGTCTCAATGGTGTCAGCGCTGACTTTTTCGTTCGTAGCCTTGGCCGTCGCGTCATGCAGGCATCCGCGGAACGCGCTGGTCGGCGCCGCAATCGACGCCTGGAGCGCCGCCAAGGCGAGCGCCGAAGCGCCCAGTAATGCAACCATCGCACCTCTCCCCAGGCAGATGATGAACATCCCGACGATGACTCTTTTTTGATTGAATTGGAAGAGGTTAATCGACTGATATGAGCAAGCGTTTGCAACCAGGGCTGCACGTCGTCGCGACGCCGATCGGGAATCTCGGCGATCTCAGCCCGCGCGCTGCAGACACGCTGCGGCAGGCCGACCGGATTCTCGCCGAAGACACAAGGGTGACCGCCAAGCTGCTCCAACATATCGGCGCCAGGGCACCGATGATCCGCTACGACGATCATTCAAGCGCCGAGGAACGTGATCGCATCGTCGCTGCGCTCGGCGAGCAGGCGATCGCGCTAGTCAGCGACGCGGGAACGCCCTTGATCTCGGACCCCGGCTATAAGCTTGTCCGCGCTGCCCGGGCGGCTGGACATGCGGTGCACACAGTTCCAGGACCATCTGCAGCAATTGCCGCGCTCACGCTTGCCGGATTGCCGACCGACCGCTTCCTTTTTCTCGGTTTCCTCCCTGCAAAAGCGAAAGCGCTCGGCGATGCGATCGCGGAGATCGCGAGCCTGCGCGCGACGCTCGTTCTGTACGAAAGCGGCCCCCGCCTCGGTGATACACTGGCTGCGCTCGCCAAGGGCCTCGGCGGACGCGACGCCGCGGTGGCACGGGAGATAAGCAAGCTCCACGAGGAATGCGTCGCCGGCCCGCTGGCGGAGCTGGCGGACCGCTATGCGGATGCCACGCCGAAGGGTGAGATCGTGATCGTCGTCGGCCCGCCCGGCGAAGCCGCGTCAGTGACCGACGAACAGCTCGACTCAGCGCTCGACGAGGCGTTGAAGCAGCGTTCGCCCTCGCGCGCCGCGGCAGAGGTCGCGAGCCGCTTGAACGTACCGAGAAAGCGCGCCTATGCGCGGGCACTCGAGCGCTCCCGATGAACCGGTACGCCGCCGAAAAGCGCGGCCGCGGCGCCGAGACGCTCGCCTGCTGGTATCTCCGGCTCAAGGGTTGGCGGATTCTCGCTCGCCGGGCGCGCGTACCGGGAGGCGAGGTCGACATCGTCGCGCGGCGTGGGCGGGTCCTCGCCTTCGTCGAGGTCAAGGCGCGGGCGAGCGAGGAGGCGGCGGCTGCCTCGCTTGACGACTGGCGGCTGCGGCGCGTCGCGATTGCCGCCGAACGGCTCGCACCCCGCTACATGCACGCGACGGACGACGTCCGCATCGACGCCCTTTTCATCGTTCCCGGCCGATGGCCACGACACCTTGCGGATGTCTGGCAAGGTGACAGGGTGGGCCGTGCTTACTAGACGCCATCAGCCATGAGCCTTCGCGTCGCAGTTCAAATGGACCCGCTGGAACGGATCAACGTCGCGGGCGATTCCACCTTCGCGATCATGTTGAAGGCGCAAGAGCTTGGTCACGAGCTCTATTGGTATTCGCCCGAGGACCTCAGCTTTGCTGAATGGCGGCTATGGACGATGGGCTATCCCGTCACGGTCCAACGGGTCGAAGGCGATCACTACAGCTTCGGCGAGCCGCGCATTCTCGATCTCGGCGAGGACGTCGATGTCGTGCTGATGAGGCAGGACCCGCCGTTCGACCTCGGCTACATTACGGCAACGCACCTGCTCGAGCGCATCCGGGGCGAGACGCTAGTGGTCAACGACCCCGCCAGCGTCCGCGACGCGCCCGAGAAGCTGTGGGTGCTCGACTTCGCGCAATTCATGCCGCCGACGGCAATCACACGCTCGCTTGGCCTTGCACGCAAATTCCTTGCCGAGCATGGCGACATCGTCGTCAAGCCGCTTCACGGCTTCGCTGGCGGCTCGGTGTTCCGGCTAAGTTCCGACGGCCGCAACCTCGCTTCGCTCATGGAGCTCTTCAACCGGACTTATCGCGAGCCGCACGTCCTCCAGAAGTTCATCCCGGAGATTGCCGAGGGCGACAAACGCATTGTGCTCGTCGACGGAGAAGTCGCGGGCGCGATCAATCGCGTTCCGGGCGCCGGGGAGATCCGCTCGAACCTTGCCGTCGGTGGCACTGCGGCGAAGACGGAGCTCACCGCCCGCGAAGAGGAAATCTGCGCGTTGCTCGGGCCGGAATGCCGCAAGCGCGGCCTGCTGTTCGTCGGGATCGACGTGATCGGCGGGAACTGGCTGACCGAGATTAACGTCACGTCTCCGACGGGAATCGTCGCGATCGACAAGTTCAACGGAACCGACACGCCGGCGCTAATCTGGGCCGCGATCGACCGCCGCCTCCACGAACGGGAGAAGTAGCTCCACTTCGGATGCTCGCCCTCTCGCCAGAGCGCGCAACAGCTTCATCCAAAACGGTTATTTAGGGATCGCTTTACCGGCCGCTCCCTACCCAGCACTCGTCGCGGCCGCTGGCTTCCCCACTAGTCGGCGCGCCGCGACAGTCCCTCAGGCGCGGGGGTGGGCGTGGCGATAGACGTCGAGAAGGCGCGCCGCGTCGACAGCCGTGTAGATCTGGGTCGACGACAGGCTCGCGTGGCCGAGCAGCTCCTGGAGCGACCTCAGGTCGGCGCCGCGCGCAAGAAGGTGCGTTGCAAAGCTGTGTCTCAGGGCATGCGGGGTCAGCGTGTCGGGCAGGCCGAGCCGCCTTCGAGCAGCCGCTACCGAACGGCGCACCAAATCCGGGTTGAGCGGCCCCCCGCGCGCTCCGACGAACAAGAGCGCGCTTCCACCAAGAGGATAGGGACATTGGCGGACATAGTCCTCGATCGCTTCGCGGACGACTGGAACGACGGGGACGATGCGCGTCTTCGCCCTCTTGCCGGTCACCCGAAGCGTTTGGCCGATCGGGAGGACCGACGCGGTCAGCGACAGAGCTTCGGCAACACGAAGCCCCGCCCCGTAGAGGAGCAGCAGGACGGCGAGGTCGCGCGCTCCGATCCACGGCTGGCTTGCCGCTTCCGCCGCATTTTCGGCAAGGCCCATCGCCTCCTCCGGAGCAGCAGGCCGCGGAAGCGTGCGCGGCCGTCTTGGAGCGCGCGTTCGCGGTAGCTGCGACTGCCGATCCTGCTGCTCTGCTGCATAGATGAGGAAAGCGCGGACTCCGGAAAGCTCCCTGGCCGCGGACGATGCGCCCAGACCCTGCCCTCGCCGGTCGGCAAGGAAGGCGCGGAGATCCGCCGCACTGAGATCGATCAGCCCCGCAGGTGCGACCTCTTCTCCCCGGTAGCGGCCAAGGAAGTCGATCAGGCGATGCGCGGTCGCGACATAGGCTCGGACCGTGTGCTTCGACCGGCGGCGATCGTGCTGAAGATATGAGGCCCACTGAGCCGCCAGCGCGGCGGCGGGGTGATTTAGTGCTGCGGGTGCGTCAGCCACTTGCGGATCATAACCGCAAGCGTCCGGCCTAGGAACATCAGCAATTCCGACCCGTGACGCCCGTCGAGGCTGAGCTCCGCCCGCTGCCCGAGGGCCAGCAGCCCCTTCGGATAGGGCGGCTCGCATTCGATGCGGATCAGCGCTTCGGCGCGGATGAGGTCGCAGGCGGGCCCGAACAAGGCGTGGCCGCGCTCGACCTTGCGCATCTCGACGCCGTCGACGGCGTCGATCGCGCGGCGCAGAATCGGTGGGTCGACCTGCTGGATTCCGCTCCCGTCGGCGCGGAACCCTTTGTCGCCAATGATCAGAGAAAGTGCGACCGCATCGATGCCAAGGATCAGCGGCCATTCCTGGGTGACCACATGAAGCAGCGCGTCGACTCCGTCGGCTTCGATCACGGCGAGCACGGCTTCATGGATCGATGCGACGGCGCCCGAGTGGCCGCGCGCAAAGGCGATCAGATCCTCATTGGCCTCTTGCGCCTCACCGAGGCGTTCGCGCAGATGCGCTACTGCTCGTTCCTCGAAGGGGATCACCGTCGCCATCGCGCGCTAGGATACGCCCGCAGCAGTTAATTTCCTACAACGCCGCAACGGTTTGATTCTGCAACCAAAACAAAGGCGGCGGCGCCTTTCGGCACCGCCGCCTGAACGCTTTGAACTTCGACCTAAGTCTTAGTTCAGGTGGTTCGACACGTTGTTGAAGGTCGAGTTCAGCTTGTTGCCGATACCCTGCATCGCGCCGATCGCCGCAACGGCGATGAGAGCTGCGATGAGACCGTATTCGATAGCGGTCGCACCCTTCTTGTCCTTAATCATCTTGAGGAACTTGCTCATGGTCTTCGCTCCTTGGTTCCAAGTGCAGAGGCGCTTTCGCCCCCGACCTGCGAGGTCCAATTCGCAGGATGCCTCGAAACTAGCGCTGGACCCGTTGAGAAAGTCTTACGGCGGACGGTTGCTCAAAGGTTAAATTTCCGCACTCCGCGACGGGCTTAGCCGCGTTCCAACGTCGATAAGCCAGCGCCATCAAGGCGATTGGAACGAGCGGATTGAGGTTCGCGAACTGCCCGAAGCCGATCTGGACCATCAGCAACAGCGGCACACACCACAACGCAAGGAGCACTCCCGGCCGTTCCCGCTCCCGCGCGAGATAAAGAAATGCCGGCACAAGGATGAGCGCGTCATAATAGAAAACGTAGGGGCTCATCAGCATCGTGGCCGCAGAAAGGGCCGCGATCTTTACGTCCTGTGCCGCCGGAGAGCGCCAGATCCGCCAGATGACAGCGGCAGCGACGAGCGCCGTCACAGCATGAATCGCTATTGCTCCCTGCGCTGAGATCCCGAGTTGGCGGGCAGCAGCATAGACGCTGGCGAGCTTGGACCAGCCCATCAGCCCCTCGCTGGTGATCTTCATGATGAACTGGGCTTCGTGCAGCCATGCCGCGGTCGCTCCCGGGCCGAAGACCGCTATCCCGAGAAGCAGAATTCCGATTGAGGACATCGCAGCACCGGCAACCGCTCTCCATTGGCGTGCCGCAATCAGGGCGATGGGGAGAAGGATGGCAAGCTGCGGCTTCACGACGAGGCATCCGAGGACGAGCCCCGCAACGAAGGGAGACTGCGCCAAAAGATACAGCCCGGCCATGAAAATGCCGGCGGTCAGAAATCCGTTCTGCCCGATCGCCGCGTTCGCATAAGCGACTGGAAATGCCGCAGCGAGCCAGCCCGAGCCCGGAAGCAGTCGCCGCGCGGCGACCAGATAGAAACCGAATGTGCATAGCGTCCAGGCTGCCATTCCGAAGGGAAACGACATCAGCCCGAATGGGATCGCTAGCAAGAGATAGGCGGGCGGATAGGGGAAAGGCAGTTCCGCTCCCGCGCTGACAAACGTTGCGGAAGCTGCCTGCACGGCATGGAGGACGCCGTTGTCGTAGGCTGCCCAGGCCTTGCCGGCGAGCGCAAGTTGGGCCGCGCCCCACACGCCGAGGAAGTCGCGATCCGTCGGTTGGACGAAATTGCGCCAGCATTCCCAGATCGACGCGGCGAGGACGAGCAGGGCGATTGCATTCCCGACGAACCTGAAGCGCCCATAGGGATCGTCGCCGCGCGCATGCGACTCCGCCCAGTGCTGCTCATCTATCGTCGTTGCGTATGGCATCGATCCCCCTCAGGGAATCTACGCCAGCGGGTTCTAAGGAAGGCTTACCCGATCTTCTGGCCGGTCGCGTCCCAATCCTTGAGGAAGCTGGCGATCCCAGCATCCGTCAGCGGATGCTTGAACAGCTGCCAGATGATCTTGGGCGGCGCGGTCATCACATCCGCTCCGATCTTCGCTGCTTCG
>Ga0207690_10000037_pt1 | contig 142658 bp, 136 predicted proteins | sample KBSC23metaG_FD_184315 | JGI IMG/M metagenome (GOLD analysis project Ga0207690, IMG submission 184315) | Corn rhizosphere microbial communities from Kellogg Biological Station, Michigan, USA - KBS C2-3 metaG (SPAdes) (version 2) | ecosystem: Host-associated > Plants > Roots > Rhizosphere >...
GGGTTCACCAGGAACACGCGCCCGTTCGCGTCCAGCTGACCTTGAATCTGGCTGCCGTTCGCCCCGATCACCCGGTTCAGCGCGATCGACTGGTTCGTCGGCTGCTGGAACGACACCCGCTCGCCGCTGCCCACGCTGAAGTCCTGCCAGTTCGTGATCAGCTTGTCGGTGTGCTGGTTGATCGACATCGTCTTGTTGTCCGCCGACTTCGCGATGTCGGCCTGCCCCGACATGATCTCGCTGCCCGTCGGCAGTGCGTACGCGCCCGACGCTGCCGCCAGCCCCAGAAGCGACACACCCGCCGCAAGCAGGCGCTTGCCGCCGCTCTTCTTGCCGCGACGGCGCGCCGTTTCCCCGACTGCGCACCAGCCACCCTGTGCTTCGTTCCACACCAGTGAATAGGCCTTGTTCATTTTGGTATCCTCTTCAATCTGCTTTATAGAACCCGCCCCCGCAGGACGGACCGATCATGCGAGCTCAGAAATACTGAGCGGCTTGAACCCATACGCTCGGCGCGCGAGTCGGCGAGCCGAACGCCGCGCCGAGCGGCCATGCGGCCGTCAGCGCCACCTGGCGCTTCGCGCCAAACCAGCTCGCGCCGACACCGCCGGCCTGCATGTGCTGCATGTTTCGCTCACGCGTCCACGGGAACTTGTCGGCCTGCACGCGCCCGGCGTCGACGAACGTGCTGACCTGCCATCCCGGTGCGACGAGATACCGCAACTCCGCGCTGGCCTGCCAGCCCTGGTCGCCGCTGCCGGTGCCGAGCGCGTAGGCGCGCACGCCGTACGGGCCGCCGAGACTGAACTTCTCCGATTCGTCGAGATTGCGCGACGCGAACTGCGCGCTGAATTGCGCGTACAGCTCGAACCGACGCCCCAGCGCCTGCACGCGCAGCGCGCTCACATTCAGCTTCGTAAAGCTGCCGATCGATTTTTTCAGCACATCCGTCTTGAGCGGATCGTTGCTGCGCAGTCGCCCGACACCGAACATCACCGAGAACCCGTTGCGGCCGCCCCCCAGCCAGCCGTCCTGACTATTGCCGCTGACGCCGAAGGTCCACAGTCCAACGTTCTTGTCGCGACGTATATCGAATATCCCGTAGTCGTCGCGCAGGTTCTTGTTTTCGTACTGGGCCTGCGCGGTGACGCTCAGGTTTCGCGCGCGCACGAGCGGCTGCGTCACGTAGGCGGTCTGCACCGTCGCACGGCCGCTGTAATCGAGATCCGAGAACGCTCCGCCGAGCCGGTAGCGCAGCGACGAATACGCAACGCCGACTCGCGTAGACGCGGGCCCGACCGGTAGCTGGTAGCCGGCGCGGTAGTAGCGCTGCAACTCGTTGCTGACGAGCCCGCGCAGGCTCAGGCGATCGCCGAGCCGCAGCGGCGAATTGACGTCGACGCTGCCACCGACACGGTAGCGCCCGAGCGATACGTCGCCGAAGTTGTCGAATTCGAGCGATCCGGACGCGAGCGGCCCTTTGTCGGCGTCGACGACGAGATCGGTGGTGCCAGGCGCATCGCCCGGCCGCAATGTGCCGCGCGCAGCGACGCCGGCCAGGTCGTCGAGCAGCAGCAGGCTGCGCTCGAGACCGGACCCGCGCACGACATCGCCCGGATGCAGCGCCGAGAGCGGCTGGCGCAGCGCTGCACCGAGCACGCGCGAATGATTCTGGATCGTGATTGCGCCGTAGCGTCCTTCGGCGATTTCGATACGCACGACGCCGTCGTCGATGTCCTGGCGAGGCAGATAGGCGCGCGCAAGCACGTAGCCATGGCGGCGATAGTAGGCAGTGATGCGCGCGGCGGCGCGTTGCAGGTCGGCGAAACCCAGCGTGCTGCCCGCAAGATCGGCGACGAGCGGCTGCAACTCGTCGTTGCCGAACACGGTATTGCCGTCGAACGCGAACGCGCGAACGAGCACGCGAGGCCCCGACTCGGGCGCGCTCCCGGCAGCCTCTTCCGACGGCGCAACCGTCAGGTCGGGCGCGGTTTCCGGCGGCAGATCCGGCCGCGGCGTCTCGATATCGCGCATCGCTCGCCCCGCATCCGGCACTTGCGCATGGACCGGCTCGAAAAGGCTCGCGACACCACCGCAGATCAGTGCCACACACACTGCGTGGCGAACCCGCGTGACCATGCCGACGTCGCGCGGCACCGCATGCGAGCCATCCCCGCGCGACCGCGTCGCTTCGACGCTACCGAGATCGGCCCGACGACGGTCGACGACTTGCATATGATCTACCCATATGGAATACATTCGGACTTGGCCGGCAAGGCACTTGCAGGCTGTGACTGAATCGCCGAATGCTACAGACAGACATTCCGCATGTATCTAGATCACGTACGAAAATTCGTGACAGAATTGTTAAGTGCTGGCGCAGCCGCGCGACATGCTCAAATTGGGAGAAACGGCTTCCGCTTTATCGAAAGGATGGAAGCGAGTCGGCCGCCGGCCGGATCCCGGTGCGAGCACAGCTGACCACCTGCAGCGGCACGCCTGGCGTGGCGCATCTTTTTACGCCGCTCACACAAAAAAGGATGCCCATGATCGACTTCTCCACGCTCGCGTTGTTCTCCGGCGCGTGTCTGGCGCTGACGGCCACGCCGGGCCCCGACATGCTGCTGATCGCATCCCGCAGCGTGAGCCAGGGCCGGCGCGCGGGCTTCGCGACGCTCGCCGGCATTCAGGCCGGCACCTACTGTCATGCGCTCGCCGCCGCGCTCGGGCTGTCGCAGCTCTTTCTCGCGGTACCGATCGCATACGACCTCGTGCGTTTCGCCGGCGCTGCCTATCTGCTCTATCTGGCGTGGAAGACGTTTCGCTCGGACGCGACCGCACTATCGCCCGTCGCGTCGCAGCGCCGGCACTCGACCGCCGCGATCTTCCGTCAGGGCCTGACGACGAACCTGCTGAATCCGAAGATGGCGCTGTTCGTGCTCGCGTTGTTCCCGCAGTTCGTGCGGCCCGGACACGGCTCGATCGCCGTGCAGATTCTCGTGCTCGCGACGGTGCTCAACCTGATCGGGCTCGTCGTGAACGGCGCGGTGATTCTGTCCGCGAGCCGGCTGAGCCAACGGATCGGCGCGCGCCGCCGTCCGTCGAAGCTGCCGCAATACCTGCTCGGCACGGTGTTCGTGGGGCTCGCGGCGCGACTCGCGGTGGCGGGACGGAACTGATCTCGCCGCCTCCCGAAGCACATGAGCAGGCCTGATATCCATTCGGACAACTAGTCGAATTCAGGCAACAGGCAAACAATCTGGCTCGCACATCAGCAACGAAGCACCGAAGAAACGTCCAGACGTTTCTGCGGTGCTTCCGTGCATTCGACTAGCCGCCCTCATGACAAACACGATGGCGCTCCTTCTTGCAAGGAAATAACATATTTGTTACTATGCGAACCGTCGCGTATGAAATCCATTTCTTCAGCGAGCAAGTCGAGGCAGGCGTGTTTGCGTTGCCGAAGACGCTGACCGTATGGAGCAGTACGGCCCGAATCTGGGCGAACCTCACACCAGGCCGATGGGCGACGGGTTGTATGAAATGCGCTTGAAGGGCCTGGAAGGTATCGCCCGTGTGTTTTACTGTGCGGCCGTCGACCGGCGGATCGTCATGCTTCACTGCTTCGTGAAGAAGACGCAGAAAACGCCGCGAAAAGAACTGGAAACCGCGCGCCGCCGATTGAAGGAGATTCGATATGGCAACCTATAAGGCACTGCGCGAGCGCGCATTGTCCGATCCGAAGGTACGCGCCGAATACGACCGGCTGAACCGCGAGGAATTCGCGCTGCTCGACGCAATGCTGGCCGCCCGGCGAGCCGCCGGTCTTTCGCAGGCCGATGTGGCAGAGCGCATGGGCACGAAGGCGCCTGCCGTCACGCGGCTCGAACGCGCGCTCGCGACAGGCCGGCACTCTCCATCGATCGACACGCTGCGCAAGTATGCCGCCGCGTGCGGCAAGAAACTCGTGATCTCTTTCGCCTGAGTCGCACCCGCGCCAGAACATGCATGAATCGGCTGTCGGTGCGCGGGCGCAGAGCAGGCGGAACGCGGAGCGAATGAGCCGTCAGTCGCACGCGACATCGTCGTGACGCGCGATGCCCAGCCGTCAGCGCGTCGCGCCCAGCGCCACGCGCAGCCGCTCCATCAACTGCGTGTAATGCCGCAGCACGTCGTCCTTTGACACGACATTCGCGGTCGAGAAACGCTCGGACCACGCCGGCTTCCATTCATACGAGCCGTGCACGCTGCGGTCGCCGTCAGGCGCGTGGATCAGGGAACGGATCCGCGCGTCGCGGCCCGGGCCCGTGTGCATGTCGAACAGCGCGTGGATATACGTGTGATACGCGTCGTAGACGTCGTCGTCGAACAGGTAGCGGTAGATGTGGAACGTGCGATCGAGCTCGCGCTTCGCGCGGATCACGTCGTCCGGCGAGATGTCCTTCCAGTAGCCGATCCACGTGTAGAAGCACAGCAGCGCATTGAGCTGCGGCGCGACCGCATCGTACAGCGCGAGGCGCTTCTCGATCAGCCGCTGGTTGGTCCACTGCACGAGTTCGAGCCGCTTCAGCCGGCGCGCGACGAGCCAGCCGAGACACGCGACCGACAGCGGCGTCAGCACGCCGAGCACAAGCTTGACGATTTCCAGCGAATTCCACGGATTGTTGAATGGCTGCATGGTGACCCGACAAGAAGAAACGCATCCGCGCCGGCGCATGGCCCGGCGCGCAGCGCCGCCCGCCCGATCGCATCGACATTGACCGTTAGTTGCTTGCACATCGAACGTCGTACGGTGGCGCGAGCAATACGTCCGAAGCGGCATGACACGCCAGTTTATCCGGCGATTGTCGCCGAGCCGTGACCGTTCGTCGACTCGTGGCCGCACGCACCGCGCTAGGTCGGCAGCGCCGACGTGAGCTTGACCTTCTGCATCGGAATATCGGTCTTCACGCTCAGCACGCCGGGGATGCGCGTCAGGGTTTCCATCTGGAAGCGCCGGTAGTCGTCGATGTCGGCCGCGACGACACGCAACAGGAAATCGCAGTCGCCGGCCATCAGGTGGCATTCGACCACTTCCGGCATCTGCTGGACGGCCTGGGCGAAGCGGTTCACGGATTCCGCGTCCTGCCCCTTCAGCCACACGCGCGTGAAGATCGTCAGCCCCTTGCCGACCTTCGCCGGGTTCAGCACGGCCACGTACTTCTCGATCACGCCCGCTTCCTCGAGCAGCCGCACGCGCCGCAGGCACGGCGACGGCGACAGCCCGACTTCGTGCGCGAGCTCCACGTTCTGCATGCGACCGTCGCGCTGCAGCGCGCTCAGGATCCGGCGGTCGATAGCGTCAAGTTTCATTTGGCATCCGATTCCAAAAAATTCGCGCATCACGCGTTCAATGCCAAATTCTGAGAAAAATCTGGCGACAACGCAACCCGATTCGAGTCAAAAAAGCAGACAATCCTCCTCCCCAAGGAGGAGTAATGAGCAGTAGCGTTTCAACGTCGTCCGGGCTTCGCGACAAGTCCGCCCATGTCGCCGAGATGGGTCGCGGATTGCGCGCGGCGCTGCCCGTCATGCTGGGTTTCGTGCCGTTCGCGCTGGTGCTCGGCGCGCAGGCCGCGCAAAAAGGGCTGAGCCTGTTCGAGGTGCCGATGATGACGGGCCTCAATTTCGGCGGCGGCTCCGAATTCGCGGCGATCCATCTGTGGACGTCGCCGCCGCACATCGCGCTGATCGTCGCGATGTCGTTTCTCGTGAATTCGCGCCATATCCTGATGGGTGCTGCGTTCGCGCCGTATATCCGGCGCCTGCCGCGCCGCCGCGCGTTCGCCGCGCTGTTCTTCATGTGCGACGAAAGCTGGGCGATGTCGCTCGCCGACGCGCGGTCGCGCTCGGCCACGCACATCAGCGTCCCGTATTACGCGGGCGTGTGCTCGGGCCTCTACCTGACGTGGATCTCGATGACGACCCTCGGCGCGGCAGTCGGTCCGACGATCGGGAACGTCGAGCAGTACGGCTTCGACATGGCGTTTACGGCCGTGTTTCTGGTGCTGCTGCGCGGGATGTGGAAGGGCATGCGCGCGAGCCGTCCGTGGTTCGTGAGCCTCGTCGTCGCAGCCGCCACGCACCTGGCCGTGCCCGGTGCGTGGTACGTCGCGGCCGGCGCCTGCGCGGGGCTGATCGCCGCGCTGCTGTGGGAGCCGCGCGATGCTGCCTGATTTCGCGACGGTGGCGACCATCGTGCTGATGGCGTCGACGACCTACCTGTCGCGCGTGCTCGGCTACGTGCTGCTGCGCAACCGCACGCTGAGCCCGCGGATGGCTTCGGTGATGGAGAACGTGCCCGGTTGCGTACTGATCTCGGTCATCGCGCCGGCCTTCGTGTCGACGCGCCCGGCCGACCTGCTCGCGCTCGCCGTCACGCTGGTCGCGGCCACACGCCTGTCGATCCTGCCGACCGTCATCGTCGGCGTCGTGTCGGCCGGGCTGCTGCGGCATTTGCTCGGATAACACGGTGCGGCCCGCCGCGCAGGCGGCACACAGCGAACCACCGAACGGGCGCGTCATGCGCCCGTTTTCGCATGCGCGCGCAGGGCGCGGCACCGCACGGCACGACACGCGTCACGACGCAATGCTAGCCTTGCGGGTGTACCCGCGATGCCTTTCCCCTCTCATTGCCTACCTGCGAGGATCATCCCGATGCAAGAAACCCGCCCGCTGTTCGACCGCGTCCTGCTCACCAACGATGACGGATTCGACGCCCCCGGCCTTGAAGTGCTCGAACAGGTCGCCACGCAACTGGCGCGCGAAGTGTGGATCGTCGCACCGGCCGAAGACCAGAGCGGCACGTCGCATTCGCTGAGCCTGCACGAACCGCTGCGCGTGCATCGCAAGGGCGAGCGCCGCTTCGCCGTGCGCGGCACGCCGGGCGATTGCGTCGCGATCGCGGTCAGCCACCTGATGAAGGACGCGCGGCCCGACTTCGTGCTGTCCGGCGTGAATCGCGGCGCGAACCTCGGCACCGAAACGGTGTTCTCCGGCACCGTCGGCGCGGCGATGACGAGCATGCTGGTCGGCGTGCCGGCGATCGCGCTGAGCCAGGCATTCAGCGACCGCAACGCGGTGCCGTGGGATACGGCGCGCACGCACGCGCCGGACGTGATTCGCCGGCTCGTCGCGGCCGGCTGGGACCGCGATGCGTGCCTCAACGTGAATTTCCCGCCGCGGCCGGCCGACGACGTGCGCGGCTTGAAGGTGACGAACCAGGGTGCCGGAACGCTGCAGGGCGTCGACATCGAGTCGGGACGCGATCCGCGCGACATCGAATATCACTGGCTGAAGCTGACGCGCGCACCCCGCGACGACGATGCGGATTCGGAAACGGTCGCGCTCGGCGAAGGCTACATCGCGGTCACGCCGCTGAAGTTCGAACGCACGCACGATCACGCGCTCGCGCGGCTGCGGGCGAACCTGGGCTGAACGGTGCGATCGCGCCGGCAGGCAGCGGCCACCGGCGAATGACGGCGGATCGCGACCGCTCGGCGGCCTTGCCGCGGCGCCGGATCACGACGTTATCGCACCGCATCACGTCAAGTTCATTCCCCCGTCGAGCATCACGATCTCGCCCGTCACGTAGTCGGACGCGACGAGCATCGCGACCGTCTGCGCGACGTCGTCCGGCGTCGCCGCACGGCGCATCGGCGCACGCTCGTGCCAGAGCTGCTGCGCTTCGGTCCAGTCGGCCGTCAGCGGCGTATCGACGAGCCCCGGCGCCACCGCGTTGACGCGAATCGCCGGCGCGAGCGTGCGCGCGAGCAGGCGCGTCGTGTGATTGAGCGCGGCCTTCGCGGCCGCGTACGGAATCGACGCGCCCTTCGGCCGCACGCCCGCATGCGAGCTGACGTTGATCACGCACCCGGCGCGCCCGCTCGACGCCGCTTCGAGCAGCGCGGGCTGCGCCTCGGCGACGAGCCGGAACGGCGCGATCACGTTGATCTCGTGCATCTCGCGCCACACGTCGGCCGTCGCGGCGGCGAGATCCTCGTGCGGAATCACGCGGCTCGCGCCCGCGTTGTTGACCAGCACGTCGAGCCGCCCGTGCACCGCGAGCGCATCACGGATCAACCGCACGCGTTGCGCATCGTCGGCGAGATCGGCCTGCACGTAGCTCGCGCCGAGCTCGGCCGCCATCGCGCGGCCGGTGTCGGCGGAGCTGCGCGAATGCAGGATCACCGCATAGCCATCCGCCGACAGGCGTCGTGCGATGGCCGCGCCGATCCCCGACGTCGATCCGGTGACGAGCGCGACAGGCCGATGCACGCGCGACGCGCGTGGCTCGGCGATGGTTTCGGTTTCAGGTTCCGTTTCGGAAATCGGGGCATTCATCGGCGGATGCGGCGCGTCCATGGCGTGGAATCCCGTGAGTGGCGTTCCTGCATCATAGGCGCGGCGGCGGCCGATGCGGATGCGTGCCGTCTACGACCGTTTCGGCAGATCGACGAAATCCTCGAGTTCGCCGGCGATGTAAAGCCGTTTGCCGATTCTCGGGTATTCGCACACGTCGTGTTCGAGGCGCTGGCCGGCGATGAACAGTTGCAGCGGCACGTCGCCGGTATTCTGCAACGTGTGCGCGTCGCCGCCGCGCGGAAAGCCGAGAAAATCGCCCGGCCCGATGTCGACAGCGCGTTCACCGATCGTGGCCGTGCCGGTGCCGGACAGCACGTACACGCATTCTTCCTCGTACAGGTGACGGTGATATTCGGCCGATTCGTGACCGGGCATCAGCGTGAGCAGGTGAGCGCCGATTTGCGTGAGGCCGGTCAGGTCGCTGAGCTGCCTTTTGAGGCGAACGGCATTGGGATTCAGCGAATGCACCGCGCGCGTCGGTTCCATCTTCGCGATGTCGGCGGCTTTCAGCAGTTCCCGGGGAGGTGTCGTGGACATGGGGATCTCGTCAGCGTGATGCAGCGGTTGAACTTGCCGCCCGGGCCGGCGCGGCGCGCATGCCGCGTTATTGTCCGGCATTTTCACGCGGATGAGAAACGCGTATGCGCGCGTCGGCGCGCACCCGCACACCCCGCACACCGCTACCCGGCCTGAGCCGCCACGAGACAGCTTCTTCCGCGGGTTGGCGACGCATGCGCAATGCAAGCGCCGCGCCAGGGTCGCGCGCCACCGCCGCTCAGCCCACGTGCACGCCGCGCAGCTTCGTCAGCAACGCGACGAGACGATCGATGTGTTCGTCCTCCGTGCGCCACGACGACACGCTGATCCGGAACGCCGGCCGCCCCTGCCAAACCGTCTGCCCGAACCACACATCGCCCGAATCCTGCGCGGCCTGAAGGATCGCGGTCGTCTCGTCGTCGGTGCCGGCGCGCACGAGCACCTGATTCAGCACGACGCGGTTCAGCACGTCGTAGCCGGCCACGCGCAGGCCATCCGCGACGCGCGCGGCCTGCGCGCAATGCCGCTCGATCATCGTCGCCACACCGGCGCGGCCGAGCGCGCGCAGCGCGGCCCACACCGGAATGCCGCGCGCGCGCCGCGAGAATTCGAGGTTCAGATTCTTCTGCGCGTCCTGCGCGCCGCTCAGATAGACGGCGTCGCTGTTCATCGCGCTCGCGAGCGCGGCCGCGTCGCGGCAGATCACCATCGCGCCGTCGTACGGTGTGTTGAGCCATTTATGGCCGTCGGTCGTCCAGCTATCCGCGCCGTCGACGCCGTTGGTCAGCGCGCGCTTCGACGACGCGCGCGCCCACAGCCCGAACGCGCCGTCCACGTGCACCCACGCGCCGGCAGCCTTCGCGGGCGGAATCAGCGCCGCGAACGGATCGAATTCGCCGGTGTTCACTTCGCCGGCCTGCACGCAGAGGATCGTCATGTCGTCGAGCGGCGGCACCTGCGCGGGATCGATGCGGCCATGCGCGTCGACCGGCGCGACGATCACACGCGTCAATCCGAAGCCGAGCACGCGCAGCGCCTTCTTCACCGTGACGTGCACGAGCTCGGAGACCACCACCTTGACCTCGGGCGCGCCGACCAGGCCGTCCTCGTCGACGTCCCAGCCCTTGCGCGCGAGCAGCGCACGCCGCGCGACGACCAGCGCGACGAGCGTGCAGGCCGTCGCGCTCGTGCCGAAGCCGACCGCGCTGCCCTCGGGCAGCCCGAGCACGTCGACGATCCAGCGCGCGGCCTGCCGCTCGATCGTCGCAGCCACCGGTGAATTGGCGAACGACGACGCGCACTGGTCCCACGCGAGCATCAGCCGCTCTGCCGCCGCCGCGGCCGGCAGCGTCGCGCCGATCACGAAGCCGAAGTAGTTCGGGCCGTTCGACGCGACGGTCGCGGGTGTGCCGCGCTCGTCGAGCAGGCGCAGCACGTCGTCGGCCGGACGGCCTGTGTCGGGCAGCGGCTCGTCGAACGCCGCAAGACCGGCGAGCGCGGCCGCGTCGGGATACGCGCGCCGTTCGTCCGTCGCGGCGAGATACGCATGCGCGCGCCGGTCAGCGTCGGCCAGCAGGGCGAGTTCATCCATGTCGATTGCCTCGGTGAAGTCAGAGTTGCAAGAGATCGCGGCCCAACTGATGCAGCGCATCGTCGATCCGCCTGTAGTACGTGAACTTGCCGACGCGCGTCGCCTGCACGAGCCCGGCATCCGCGAGGATGCGCATGTGCCGCGTGGTCGTCGCCGGCGCGATGCCGAGCTTCTCGGTGATGTAGGTGCAGCACACGCCCAGTTCGTCGAAGTCGCCGTGCGGCTGCGGCGGAAAATGCTCGCGCGGCTGCTTGAGCCAGCGCATCACGGCCAGACGGCTTTCGTTGGCCAGTGCGCTGATGCGGGTGACGTCGTCCATGGGTTGCGGTTTCGTTTGACGTTTTGAATATTAGCTAAATGACGAAACGTGGACAACCGGGCCGGCGGGCGGCTTCTGCGTTGGATGTCGTGCCGGCAGCGGCTTCTTCCGTCATCGCAACGCATCTGACGTCATCACGTCGCAGCCGGCATGGAGAGGCATCCGGCGCGACGCGATCCGGTTGCGATCATTCCGCTGCTGCCAGCGCCTGCGCCAGTCGCTCGATCAGCGCCCGCACGCGCCGCGGCTGCGCGGCGCCGCCCGGATAAACGATCTGCAGGTCGACTTCGCCCGGCGAGAAGTCGCGCAGGATTTCGACGAGCGCGCCGGACGCCAGATCCTGCTCGACGTCGAGCAGCGACTTCAGCGCGATGCCGTGCCCCGCGACGCACCACGCGCGCACGAGCGCGCCGTCGTTGGCCACGCGCCGGCCGCGCACCATCACGCGCTTCAGTGCGTCGTCGATGCGGAACGGCCACTCGGCATACAGCTCCTGACCGAAACGCATCACGATGCAGTCGTGCGCGGCAAGTTCGTCCGGATGCCGCGGCGTGCCGCGCTCGGCGAGATAGGCGGGCGCGGCGCACACCACGCGGCGCGACCGGCCGAGCGAGCGGCTGCGCAGCGCGCTGTCCGCGAGCGTGCCGCGCCGGATCGCGAAATCGAGCCCCTGCCCGACGAGATCGACATAGCCGTCGCCGAGATGCAGGTCGACCGTGACGCCCGGATGCTCGGCCAGGAACGCGTCGACGACGGGCACGACACGCGCCTGCCCGAGGTCGGCCGGCGCGCTGAGCCGCACGGGCCCCGACAGCATCTGCGCGCCGAGCCGCACGCGGCTTTCGAGTTCATCCGCTTCGGCAAGCAGGCGCCGCGCGCCGGCCACCAGCGTGCGGCCCTCGTCGGTCAGGCTGATCGCGCGGGTCGTGCGCGTGAGCAGCGCCGCGCCGTAATGGCTCTCGAGCGCCGCCAGCCGCTCGGACACCGTGGCCGGCGACAGGCCGACCTCGCGGCCGGCCGCGGCCAGCCCGCCCTTCTCCACGATGCGCAGGAACAGCGCGAGGTTATCGAGCAGCATTCTTCGCTTTCTCCGAAAGATATTTTTGAAGTCTGCCCAATTATCCGGCTGAACCGCAAGCGCTAGAGTGAGGATCAACCTTGCCGGCGCCCACTCGCGCCGGCGTCCGATCCAGAGAGGGCACACGACATGGAATACCGCACGCTCGGCCGCTCCGGCCTCAAGGTTCCCGTGCTGAGCTTCGGCGCGGGCACGTTCGGCGGCACCGGCCCGTTGTTCGGCGCATGGGGCAACACGGGCGTCGACGAAGCGCGCCGCCTGATCGACATCTGCCTCGAAGCCGGCGTCAACCTGTTCGACACGGCCGACGTGTATTCGGACGGCGCCTCCGAGCACGTGCTCGGCGCCGCGATCCACGGACGGCGCGACCAGGTGCTGATCTCGACCAAGACGGGCCTGCCGACCGGCGACGGGCCGAGCGACGCCGGCACGTCGCGCGCGCGATTGATTCGCGCGGTGGACGACGCGTTGCGCCGCCTCGACACCGACTACATCGACCTGCTGCAGCTTCACGCGTTCGACGCGGCCACGCCGGTGGAGGAAGTGATGTCGACGCTGGACGACCTGGTGCGCGCGGGCAAGCTGCGCTACATCGGCGTATCGAATTTCGCCGGCTGGCAGATCATGAAGTCGCTTGCGGCGGCCGACCGGCACGGCTGGTCGCGCTACGTCGCGAACCAGGTCTATTACTCGCTCGTCGGCCGCGACTACGAGTGGGACCTGATGCCGCTCGGCGCGGATCAGGGCCTCGGCGCGCTGGTGTGGAGCCCGCTCGGCTGGGGCCGGCTCACCGGCAAGATCCGCCGCAACGCGCCGCTGCCCGCAGGCAGCCGCCTGCACGACACGGCCGGCTTCGGGCCGCCGGTCGACGACGAACGGCTGTACGACGTGGTCGATGCGCTCGACGCGATCGCGGAGGAAACCGGCAAGACCGTCCCGCAGATCGCGCTGAACTGGTTGTTGCAACGTCCGACCGTGTCGTCGGTGATCGTCGGCGCGCGCAACGAGGAACAGCTGCGCCAGAACCTCGGTGCGGTCGGCTGGTCGCTGACCGACGCGCAAATCGCGAAGCTCGATGCGGCGAGTGCGGTCGAAGCGCCGTATCCGTACTTCCCGTATCGGCGGCAGGACGCGTTCGCGCGCGTCAATCCGCCGATGCGCGGTTAAGCGCAGCCGGCGGGCCGTCGCGCCGCGACGCCATCGGAATGCGGCGCGATGCCCGTCACCGCGCGGCCAGCACGCGGTCGATCATCTCGCCGATCCGGCGCGCGAGCGCGTCCATCCGCTCGGCCGGCACGCCGCCGTAGCCGAGCACGAGCCCGTTGTAGCCGTGCGGGGTGCCCGGCATGCAAAACGACGACAGCGGCCGCAGGATCAACCCGTGCGCCTGCGCGACGCGGCTCAGTTCCGTGTCGGCCACCGGCACGTCGAGCCGCGCGGACAGATGCATGCCGCCGGCGCCGCCCGACACCGTCAACCGCGTGCCCAGCCGCCGCGCCAGCGCATCGTGCAACGCGTCGCGCCGCTCCGCATAGACGCGACGCATGCGCCGCAGATGCCGCGTGAAATGCCCCGCGTCGATGAAATCCGCGAGCGCGCGCTGCTCGATCGCACGGCCCTGCAGCATCAGCGCACCCGCCGCGTCGCGCAGCGGCTGTGCGAGCGCGGTCGGCACGACCATGAAGCCGAGCCGCAACGCGGGAAACATCACCTTGCTGAAGGTGCCGAGATAGATCACAGGCGCATCGTCGGCGAGCCCCTGCACGGCCGAGTGCGGCGTGCCGTGGTGGCGGAACTCGCTGTCGTAGTCGTCCTCGACGATCCACGCGCCGGCCGCGCGTGCCTGTGCGACGAGCGCGAGCCGCCGTTCGAGGCTCATCACCGCGCCGAGCGGATACTGATGCGACGGCGTGATGTAGACGAGCTTCGGCGCACGATCGCGCCAGTCGTCCGGATGCGGCGCGAGCCCCTGCGCATCGACGCCGATCGGCTCGACACGCAGGTCGGCCGCGAGAAACGCGTTGCGCGCACCTTGATAGCCGGGGTTCTCGATCCACGCGACGTCGCCCGCGTCCGCCAACGCGCGGGCGCACAAGTCGAGCGCGCCTTGCGTGCCGTCGGTGACGATCACCTGCGCGGCATCGCAGCGCACGCCGCGCGATGCACGCAGATAGCCGGCGATCGCATCGCGCAGCACCGCATCGCCTTCGGCCGACTGGTAGCCGAGTTGCGCCGGCCCGGCGTTGCGCCATGCCCGTTCGATGCAGCGCCGCCACTGCGCGAGCGGGAATTCGTCGACGGCCGGCGCGCCCGGCATGAACGGCAGCGACTCGTCGAGGCCGCTCGTCGCGCGCTCGGCCCGCGCGACGCGCCGCGACAGCACCGTCGTATCGCCGGCGGGCGCCGCGGCGGCGGCCCGCGACCCGCGCAGGCCCATCCGCGCGACGACGGTGCCCTGTCGCGAGCCGGTCACGAACCCTTCCGACGCGAGCCGCTCGTACGCGTACAGCACCGAGTTGCGCGCGATGCCGAGTTCGTCGGCGAGTGTGCGCGACGCAGCGAGCCGCGCGCCTTCGGCAATCCGGCCGCCCAGGATCGCATCGCGCAGGCATGCGTACAGCCGCTGCTGCTGCGACATCCGCGTGGCCGCATGCGGCCCCGCCTTGCGCTCGAAGGTCGACAGCAACACGGCGTAATCCATCGTGGCTCCAGAATATGCAGATGTCATGGGTCTACACATGGTGCCACGAACTTTCTATCGTAGCGGTCTGCTCTCGTTGCCGGCCGTGGTGGCAACGCTTCGTTCCAACATCATCGATGAGGTTCGCGACCATGAACGCTACCGACGCCGGCCTGACCGTACGCCCCGTGCGGGAAGACGATTTCGACAACTGGCTGCCGCTGTGGGACGGCTACAACCGCTTCTACGGCCGCTTCGGCGACACCGCGCTGCCGCGCGAGATCACGCAGCTGACGTGGTCGCGCTTCTTCGACGGCTACGAGCCCGTGCATGCGCGTGTCGCGGAACGCGACGGCCGGCTCGTCGGGCTCGTGCATTTCCTGTATCACCGCAGCACGACGCTGGCCGGGCCGACCTGCTATCTGCAGGATCTGTTCACGCTCGACAGCGAACGCGGCAAGGGCGTGGGCCGCGCATTGATCGAAGCCGTGTACGACGCCGCACAGGCCCATCGCGCCGAACGCGTGTACTGGCAGACGCACGAAACGAATCACCCGGCGATGCGGCTGTACGACTCGGTCGCGGAAAAGAGCGGATTCGTGATCTATCGGAAGGTCCTGCCGCGCTGATCGTGCCGCACGCAGCGCGGCCGCGACGGCTTCAATCCAGCGGCCGCGCCTTGATCCACAGGAACAGCGGCACGCGCGACCACTGCTTCAGCGTGTCCGTGTCGGCGCGGTCGGGCGGCGGCTCGCGCAGCGACACGATCGCGAAGCCGGCCGACTCCAGCGCATCCATGTAGGCCTGAAGCGGCAGCGACCAGCCCGCGAAGTGCATCGACAGCCCGTCGCGCGTTTCCACGCCTTCGAAATGCTCGCTGCCGAAATACGTGCCTTCCAGCACGAACGGCGCGTCCGGTTGCGGCCCCGCGAAACGGCCGCGATCGCGGAACGGATGCACGAGCGACACGAACAGCAGCCCGCCCGGCTTCAGCACGCGGCGCGCCTCGCGCAGCGCGGCGGCCATGTCGTCGAGGTCCATCAGCACGTTGTATGCCATCACGACGTCGAAGCTGGCCGGATCGAACGGTAGCGCTGCGGCGTCGGCGAGCGCGTAGCGGTGCGCGGAATCCGCGCGACGCGCGGCGTCGAGCATCGCGGGCACCGCGTCGCTCGCGGTCACGTCGTAGCCGAGCGCCTTCAGCTCGCGGCTCACGCGACCCTCGCCGCAGCCGATCTCCAGTGCGCGGCCGGCTCCGCGGCCAAGGTAGGCGGCCAGCCCCTCGCGATACTTCCAGAACGCATCGTGGCCCGGCCTGCCGGCCCAGTCGATCCATTGGTCGGCAACGTGCGTCCAGTGCGCCGTGATGGCTTTCGTGTCGGTCATGTTCGATCTCGATCGGCGGGGGGCGTTCCGGCCCACGTGCGCATGGTAAGCCGAAGCGGCGGAGCGCGTGAGCGGGGCTTGGCGCTGGCGTGGTCGCTGGGGGTCGCTGGGGGTCGCTGGGATCGCTGGAGCCGCTGGAGCCGCTGGAGCCGTTGGAGCCGTTGGAGCCGTTGGAGCCGTTGGAGCCGTTGGAGCCGTTGGAGCCGTTGGAGCCGTTGGAGCCGCTGGAGCCGCTGGAGCCGATGGAGCCGTTGGCGTCCCTGCCGTCGCTGGCGTCGCCGGAGCCCACCTCGGCTGGTTTCCGTTTCCGGCCACCGCGTCCTACAGTTATGAGCAACACCATGCGCCGCCGCGTATCGGCCGCGTCCGTCGATACGCACCCGATTCCGAGGGATGTCCATGCCGAGTATCGTCGCCGGTCCCGCCCATCTCCCGCCTAGCTCTGTCGCCGCCGAAACGCGCATGGTGCACGACGTCGCCACGCTGCAGCCAGCCGACTATCGTTCGGCCGACGGTGCATCATGGGTCATCGCCACGCTCACGCCGGCCCCGGACAGCGGCGAAACCGTGACCGGCACTACCTACTTCGATACCGCGAAACAGCAGACCGTCGCGGTGCCCGATGCACGGCGCCGCTACGCGAACCGCGGCACCTGGCAGGTCGTCGCGAGCTCCAGCCCGTCGGTGCCCGCCACCGGCCGCTACGACTGGCTGACGCTCGCGTGGCTGCCGATCAACCGGCGGCCGCTGCCGCAAACGGCCGAGCACCTTTATTCGCCGTTCATACACGGCGGCACGATCGTCTACCGGTGGAATCCGGCCGCGCCAGGCGGCGAGCAGTTCGGCAACGTGCGGATGATTTTTCCGGAGTGGCGGCAGCAAGTGGCGGACGTGCTGCGGGCCGGGCCCGGCGACGACGCGCAAGCGGCGACCGCGGCGTCGGCGTCGGCGCTCGATCGCGTGAAGCAGGACCGCAATCCGATGGCCGCCGTGCTCGACTTCGGCGCGGCGCTGCATGACGAACCGGCCGACCGGATCGCCGCGCGCCTGCCCGCATTGCTGCGTGAGAACGACCTGCACGAAGTGTCGGCGATCGTGTTCCAGTGCATCGCCACCTCGCGCGAAGCGGACCGGCCGCGTTTCGTCGAAGCAATCAACGGCTCGATCTTCTCGGTCGACGACAGCGCGCGCCTGCTCGCGATCGCCTACGGCGCGTTCGCGGCCGGCAGGGCACGACCGCGTCCGTTCGGCGATGCCGCGCAGGCCGCGCGCATCAACGACGTGTTCACCGCGTTGCAGCAGCGCACGTCGGCGCTCGGCGTGCCGGTCGCGCAAGGGTCGCCGTGGTACGAGTTCTTCACCGCGTATCGGCTGGGCGGTGCGGTATCCGGCCACGGACGGTAATCGCGTGTCAATCGCCGGCGCCGCGATAGCAACGGCCAATCTCCGGTACTCGGCATCGCTCACCGCGCCGCGGATCATTCATCGGCGCGTCGGTGCCCCGATAAACAAATGCCGAACGGATTCTCGATTTTTCCCGTCAATTCGATGAATTGAATCGAATTGCCCCATGCTAGATTCAGTTCCGGCTACCAAGCCTGTTCAAATAACCTCAATCAAAAGACCAAACCATGAAATCTCTTTTCCGTCATGCCGCTCTGGCACTGGTGACCATCGGCTTCCTGTCGGGCTGCGCAAGCAGCGTGACACGCGATACGAGCAATTCGGCGGGGGCGCCCGTGACCGCATCGACGATCCACTTCGGCACGAAACCCGTGATCGTGAAGGTCACGCTCGACGATACCGCGCGGGAAGAGTTGAAAGACAACCTGAAGTTCGACGCGAAGAAACTGCAGGAGAAAATCGAAAGCGCACTGGATGCACGCAAACTGCTTGCCAAAGCAGATTCCCCCGATGCGATGCACCTGAATGTCGAAGTCACCGGCGTTCGCGTGCGGTCGAGCTTTTCCGCGGTCATGTTCGGATTCATGGCGGGCAACGATCATGTCAACGGCACCGTGACGCTCGTCGATGCCGACAATCATCCGGTCGACCGCTTCAAGGTGTCGGCCTCGTACGCGCTCGGCGGCATCGCCGGCATCGACAGCATGCGCATGGACTGGCTGTACGAGAAATTCACCGAGCAGACGCTCGCAACGCTCGATCCGGCAACGGCTGCGAAGCAGGCCGCCACGGCACCGGACGCGTCGAAGAAGTTGTAAGGTCCGACGCCCGGCGGATCGCGCAATCACGGCCCGCGGGGCGGCGGTCGCCGTGCGCATCGTCGGGCGACGCTATCGGTTCGTCGCCCGACGCACTTCACCGGGCATCACGAAAGAAATCGCCGCCCGGTGAGGAGTGCCCGTCCGAGGAATCCGGATCGTCGGAGGTGACACGCGCCGTCACGGCCGCCGCGGGAACCCCGCGCACGATGTCGGGTCGAAACGCGACATGCCATTCGACCGTGCCGTTTTCACCGGTCGCCCCTCCATCCTCATCGTCTCGCTTCCATGCTGAGCATCGGTCCCTTCTCGATCCGCGTCGTCGCGGTAGCCGCCGCCGCGCTGATCGCATGGCTCGTCGCCCGCTTCATGCAGCGCCGGCCGCCGGACGGCCAGCACAAGAGCGCGGCGAGCCTGATCCTCGACACGCTGCTGCTTGGCCTGATCGCCGCGCGCGTCGGTTACGTCGGTCAATGGTGGTCCGAGTATTCAGCCGCCCCGCGCTCGATCGTCGCGCTCGGCGACGGCGGCTTCGACTGGCGCATCGGCGTCGCCGCGGCGCTCGTGTTCGCCGGCTGGCGACTGCGCCGCCTGCCCGCGCTGCGTCGCCCGGTGCTGGCCGGCATGCTGGCGGGGTTCGCCGCGTGGGGCATCGCGCAAGGCACGCTCGCGACGTTGCAGCGCGGTGCGCCGCCGCTTGCGGCGATGCGTCTCGAAGCGCTCGACGCGACGCCCGTCGCGCCGCAGCGCTTTGCCGGCAAACCCGTCGTCGTCAATCTGTGGGCCACCTGGTGCCCGCCGTGCCAGCGCGAAATGCCGATCCTCGCGCAGGCGCAGCAGGATCATCCGGACATCACGGTGCTGATGGTCAACCAGGGCGAAGACGCGCAAACCGTGCGCGCGTTTCTCGAACGGAAGGGGTTGCGGTTCGATCACGTGCTGCTCGATCGCACGCTGCATACGATGAAGGCCTACGGTTCGCGCGGGCTGCCGACGACGCTGTTCTTCGACGCGAACGGCAATCTCGTCGAATCGCACATGGGCGAGATCACCGCCGCGCGGCTGAAGGACACCGTGAGCGCGGGCCTGCGGCCCTGACGCCCGCGCCAGGCGCATGATCGTGTGCTGGCGGCTCCGCTATGTTCCCGACCCGACCGGCGTCGCCGCCGTGACGGAGCTTTACCGGAACGGCAAGCGTGTCTTCGGCGAACGCGGACTGCCGAACATGTATGAAGGCGATGCACGCCCATACCGCAAGATGGGCATCTACAAGTGGGCGTGGCTGACCGGCCCGGGCAACGTCATGCACCGCGCAATTTCTTTCCGACCGGTGGTTCTATCGAAGAAAGCGGCGCGTCGACCTGACGACGACTGCGTGCGAGCCGGCAATACCGACTTGTCGAACACGCATCGCGCGCGCACTGATACCGCGTATGCCACGAATGAACACGGCCGCTTTTTTCCGGACCGAAGTGGCACGCGTCTCCGACCTCAAGGCCGCGACAACACCATCACCCGCCCCGACACGCGCTGCAGCTTCAGCCACCCGGTATCGGCCGTAAACCGAAGCTGCTGCAACGGAAAATCGAACCCGGCCTTCTGCGCCGCGCTGACCACTGCGTCGGCGATCCAGCGGATCAGTTCCTTGCCTTCGTCGGTGGTCTGGTGACCGTTCTGGACGCCATAGAAATAGCGATTCCCGGCGTTGACTTCGTTCTGCAGCTGCATCCAGTGCCCCGGCAGACCCGGCAGCGTTCTGAACAGGTCGGCCACCCGCTGCGTCGTCAGACCGCGCGCCCACAGCGCGCCATTCACCGCGGGCCGCGCCAGGTTGTGACGGTCTGCTTCCTGGGCCTGCTCCTTGATGTCGCCTTTCAGAATATCGGGTTTCGTCATCGCACTGTCCTCGTGAGGGCCCCGCAACGGGCCGGTTTAATCAAAAAAGCGCCGAACATCGGGCGCACGCGTTGCGTGCACGATACCGATAATCTCGAAATTGATCGCCTGTCAGGTATGTCAGGCCAGTGCGGTGCGATATCGCACGCAAGAATCAGCCTTGTCCGATAGGCGCCGCGACAACGGGTCGATATGCTTGTCGGGTGTGGCGCCGGTGGCGTGTCTTGTTCAAGTTCGGAGTGAGCCGGTCATCAACGTTCGCCGGCGCCGCACACCCCTCCCGTTGCGATCCGGCTTCGGCGTGGGCGTTCGGTGGTGGCCGGCGGGCGCGGCCACGACAGAGAAAGACGATGTTGAAACAACACGCTGCCATATGCGAACGCCGAGCGCCTGCTCCGAAGCCGGATCCCTCCTCCATTCCCACCCGCACCGCCCATCATTCAGGAATTCGCGACATGCATCGATATAATTTCGCGATTATATCGATCGACAATCAATCGAATTCACGCCATTAAATCGAACTGTTTCAGCTTTCGATTTTCTGAACAACTTCCATTCCGGTCGAATATTTTTCTATTTATTTTTCGCCATGCTGGCCGAGCCGTGTTTAAAACAGCAAACGTTTGCGCGACACGGTGAAGTGCCTTATCCATCGATCTCCAGGAGGAAAGCATGGCCGACAATCAAACATCCTCGAATCGCGCCGGCGAGTTTTCGATCCCGCCGAACACCGACTTCCGCGCGATTTTCTTCGCGAATGCAGCCGAGCAGCAGCACATCAAGCTGTTCATCGGGGACAGCAAGGAACCGGCCGCTTATCACAAGCTGACCACGCGCGACGGCCCGCGCGAGGCCACGCTGAATTCGGGCAACGGCAAGCTGCGCTTCGAAGTAACGGTGAACGGCAAGGCGTCCGCCACCGATGCGCGCCTCGCGCCGATCAACGGCAAGAAGTCGGACGGCTCGCCGTTCACGGTCAACTTCGGCATCGTCGTGTCGGAAGACGGTCACGACAGCGACTACAACGACGGCATCGTCGTGCTCCAGTGGCCGATCGGCTGACCTGACGCGCGCTTGACGACCGACCTCGGCCGGCGCGCAGGACGAAAACCCGCGCGCCGCTGTCGAACCCGCGATGGCGCCGGGGCCATCCACGCATTGCGAATCGATTCAATCGAGCAGTCATTTGCAGTCCCACTGCTGTACTCCGTGCGCGACAACGGCGGGACCACTCGCCGGTCGCGCGACGCGAGACTTATCATCGAGACGAGGACGACATGTCACAACCGTTTACCCATGACGATCTTTACGCACTGCTGCAGCTCGCCGGCAACGATGCAACCGCCGTACAGGCGAACGGCGACCAGGCGGTGCTCGACCGGATGCGCCAGTTCATGACCACGCAGCTCGTGGAAAAGCTGCCGCAATACGATGTGTTCGTCGACATCGCGACCATCCCGTACAGCTTCGACGTCGGCAGCTGGCAGAACAAGGTGAAGGCCGATGCGGCGGGGCAGGTGATCGCCTGCACGGTTACGTGGGCCGGCGCGCCCGGCGTGCTGCCGGGGGCCGCGGCAAAGTTCGGCGTCGGCGCGGTGGTCAATTACTTCTCGAAGGCAACGCCACAACCGCAGCCCACCCAGCCGGGCACGACGACCGGCGGCGGCGAACGCGACGGCGTCTTCAACCTGCCGCCGAACATCGCGTTCGGCGTGACGGCGCTGGTCAATTCGTCCGCGCAGCAGACGATCGAAGTCTTTGTCGACGACAACCCGAAGCCGGCCGCAACGTTCCAGGGCGCCGGCACGCAGGACGCGAACCTGAACACGCAGATCGTGAACTCGGGCAAAGGGAAGGTGCGCGTGGTGGTGACGGCGAACGGCAAACCGTCGAAGATCGGTTCGCGCCAGGTCGACATCTTCAAGAAGACCTACTTCGGGCTCGTCGGGTCGGAAGACGGAACGGACGGCGATTACAACGACGGCATCGCAATCCTGAACTGGCCGCTCGGCTAAGCAGCCGCGTCCCGCCAATCATCGCCACGCCGCCCGGCGTGGCGGTTTGCATTGGTACGCCGCACCGAGGTGCGCGTCGCCGCCCTTGGCGGCGACTGCCCCGAGCCCGACGGTCAGCCATCGCTCGGTGCGCCGCGCTGCGACATCGCGAGCGGCGGCGCCAACGTGGCCGCGGCCAGCTGTGTGCGCGCGGCGCGGGCCACGCGGTTGAACGCCACCCGCTGCTCGCCCTTCAGTTTCGCCGCCCTGGCCGCCTGCACCAGTTCGATCGGATCGACGAGCCGGGCATGTCGCCGCACCTCGAAGTGCAGATGCGGGCCGGTCGCGGTGCCTGTGCTGCCGACCGCGCCGACACGCTGGCCGCGCACGACCCGCGCGCCGGTTCGCAGCGTCGGCTCGAACGCCGACAGGTGCGCGTAGTACGACGCATAGCCGCCGTCGTGCCGAATCACCACGTACTTTCCATAGCCGCCCGGCTCGGTGCCGATGAAAGTCACGACCCCGCGCTCCGACGCGTGGACGGCACGGCCCGTCGGCGCGGCCAGGTCCACACCGGAATGGACGTGACGCACGCCCGTGACCGGATGCACGCGCGCGCCGAATCGCGAGCTGATTCGCGTTGCGTTGACCGGCATCGCGAACCGCGCGCCCGCGAGCGGCATGCCGTCGAGATCGTAGTACGCGCCTCGCGAGCCGGCCTGCGGCGCGAACCACATGGCCGCGACACGCTGGCCGCGAAAGCGGATGTCGAGCGCCGTCACGCGCACGCGGCCCGGCAGGGTCGCGCTGTCGTCCGGTCCGAAGGCGACGCGGAAGGTATCGCCGATCGCGCCGCGCTGCGTCGAATCGATCCGACCGGCCAGCATGCGCGTGACCTGCACGGCGACGCCGGCCGGCAGATCGGCGCGTGCGAGCGACGCGCGCAGGCTGCCGGTGATCGCGCCGGCTCGCGTGCCGTTCTCACGCTCCGCGAGCACGAACGGCTCGGCGGATGCCAGATCGACGGGACGCGCGTCGAGCGCCGGCGCAACGCCAATTGCCGGAAGCGCCGACGCAAAACCGTACGCGAAGCGAGCCGCGTAATCGCGCTCGATCGCATCGCGCGCCGCATCGCAGAGGACGATGTACGGCGCACATGCACCGGTACGCATCGTGAACGGAACCGACGTGCTCGTCGCATCCGGCTCCAGCGCGACACGCGGCACGGCGGTCGATGCCAGCAAGCCGCCCCAGATGGTCCGGGCGGAACTGAAAAAAGGCACGTCGACAAGGTCGGCCGCTTGCGCAGTCACGGGCGAAAACGGCGTGGCGGAAGACGCCCACGCCACTGCACCCTGCATGCCGGCAAGCCACGCCGCGGCAACGACACCGCGCACCAGCGCGCGGCGAAGCGGAAAGCGGATGGCGCCGCAGCGCGCGGGCCGACCTTGTTCGCGTGCGAGACGTAAACACAGGTCAAGCCGCATTGCGTCGTCACTCGCTATCAATGAAAAAGGAGGGGGAAAACCGGTTATCGCGGAGGAACGATCATCGCGATCCGGTAGCCTGGAAGCGAGTGTATCGGCCCGGCAAACATAGATAAATAGGACAAGTCTTATTTGTTGGAAGGCTCGATTAGTACACAAACCAAAGCACCATTTTCACGGCGAAGACACGCGAGATCCGGTCCCAAGCATTGACGCGTGATACCCCATGGCGTGTACAGTCGAGGGCGGCCGACGCACGAGCGGATACCCGCCGATCACGGCGGACGACGCCACCCGTCGCGCCTTCTGTCCTCAAACCGGAATCCCGTCATGTTTCTCGATCATCTTCATCCGGAACGCTGGACGTTCCTGTGGAACGCGTTGTCCACGCTTTCGCTCAGGCTTTGCGCCGCCCTCGCGCTACTCGTCGCGGGCTGGTGGCTGTCGAAGCGCATCGGCAACTGGCTGAGCCGGCTGCTCGCGAACAAGGAGCGCGTCGACGACACGCTGCGGCCGATCCTCTGCGACGTCGCCGTGTGGGGCATCCGCATCGTCGCGATCGTCGGTGCGCTTTCACAGCTCGGCATCGAAACCGCGAGCATCGTCGCGGTGCTCGGCGCGGCCGGCCTCGCGATCGGGCTCGCGCTGCAAGGCACGATGCAGAACATCGCGGCCGGCATCATGCTGTTGCTGCTGCGCCCGTTCAAGGTGGGCGACTACATCGACGGCGGCACGGGTGTCGCGGGCACCGTCGACGAGGTCGGGCTCTTCATGACGCGGCTGACGAAGCCGGACGGCATCTGCGAATACGTGCCGAACAGCGCGCTGTGGGGCAGCGCGATCCGCAACTACACGCGCAATCCGACCCGCCGTCTCGATCTCGAAGTGGAAGTGTCCGTGCACGACGACATCGACCGTGCGCTCGATGCGCTGCGCGCGCTGGCGGAAGCCGATCCCGACGTGCTGCAGGATCCCGCACCGGACGTGATGGTGATGCGCTTCGACGACAGCACGGCCGTCGCGAACATGCGCGTGTGGACGCACACGGACAAGTTCTGGGCGATGCGCTGGCGTCTCGCGCGCCAGGTGCGCAAGACGCTCGCCGACGCGGACTGCGCGCTGCCGATCCGCACGCGCGAGCTGCACATCGTGCACGACGTCGAACGGCAGCCGCAGCAGATCGAGCCGCGCCGCGTACAGGCGTCGTGACACGTCGGGGCGCACGACCGCGCATGCCGCGCGGCGCGGCGCGCCTGCGTCACATCCTGGCGATATCGAGCAGCGCCTTCCTGCCGCTCCTGTACGTGAATACCAAGATCGCGCCGTGCTTCAGGTCGCCCTGCGGCGTGAAGTTCGTTTCGCCGATCACGCCGCGATAGTCGGTCGCCGGCATCGCGGCCAGCACCCTGGCCGGGTCCGTCGAATTCGCGCTCTGCATCGCGTCGACGATGATGTACACCGCGTCGTACGAGAACGGCGCGTACACCTGCATCGGCAGGTGGTAGCGCGCTTCGTAACGCTTCACGAACGCCGCGCCGCCCGGCATCTTCTCGAGCGCGATGCCGGCTTCCGAGCACACGACATTGTCCGACGCCGGACCCGCGAGCTTCGGCAGGTCGGTCGAGCACACGCCGTCGCCGGCGAGGATCTTCGCGCGCAGGCCGAGCTGGCGTGCCTGCTTCGCGAGCGGGCCGCCCGTCGCATCCATCCCGCCGTACATGATCGCGTCGGGGTTCTCGCCCTTGATCTTCGTGAGGATCGCGCGGAAGTCGATCGCCTTGTCGTTGGTCGCATCGCGCGAGATGACCTTCATCCCGGCCGATTTCGCCGCCTTCTCGAACTCGGTCGCGAGGCCCTGCCCGTACGCGGTCGCATCGTCGACCACGGCCACCGTCCTGATGCCCAGCTGCTTCGCCGCATACATCGCCAGCGCGGGCCCTTGCTGCGCATCGGTCGCGACAACGCGATAGGTCGTCTCCTTCGTTGTCGCGCTTCGTTCGTGACGGGATCGTCGTTCATCAAAGGCAACGCGATACGGTCACGCGCGCCCTTCGAAACCGAGCAGCACGTTCACCGCATTGATACCGATTTCCTCGACCATGTAGCCGCCTTCCATCACGAACAGCGTCGGCAGCTTCAGGCGCGCGAGCGCTTCGCCGACGCGCAGGTAGTCGGGCGAGCGCAGGCGGAAATGGCTGATCGGGTCGTGCTCGAACGTGTCGACGCCGAGCGACACGACCAGCAGGTCGGGCGCATGCGCGGCGATCGCGGCGGCTGCGTGGTCGAGCGCCGCCGCGTAGGCGTCCCACTGCGTGCCCTTCGGCAGCGGCAGGTTCAGGTTGAAGCCGTCGCCCGCGCCGCCGCCGCGCTCGTGCGCGTAGCCGGAGAAGTACGGATACGACACCGGCGGCTCGCCGTGGATCGACGCGAACAGCACGTCCGCGCGGTCGTAGAAGATGTCCTGCGTGCCGTTGCCGTGGTGGAAGTCGACGTCGAGCACCGCGACGCGCGCCGCGCCGCTCGCGATGCCGTGCTGCGCGGCGATCGCCGCGTTGTTCAGGTAGCAGTAGCCGCCCATGTACTCGTGGCCCGCATGGTGGCCGGGCGGGCGGCACAGCGCGAACGCCGCGCGCGCGCCGCCGTTCGACAGCAGTTCGGCACCGGTGAGCGCCGAGTTCGCGCTCGCGCTCACCGCGTCCCACGTGCCGGCGTTGATCGGCGCGCCGGCGTCCATCGCGAAGAAGCCGAGCTTGCCGTCGATGAACTCGGGCAGCGTCGCCGACGACGGCATCGCGCGCACCGGCCACACGAGCGGCAGCGCCTGGCAGGTGCGGCCGGTCGCGGTCCATTCGTCCCACGCGCCGGCGAGAAACGCGACATAGCGCGCGCTGTGCGCGCCGGCATAGCACGCGCGGTCGAACGCGCGCGGCGCGATCACGTCGCCGAGGCCGGCCGCGCGCACCTGCGCGAGCACCGTCTCGGCGCGCAGCGGGTTCTCGAACGACTCGGTGATCGCGCCGTCCTTCAGTTCGACGCCGCGATGCAGATGGTGATCGCTGCTGTAGACCGTGAGCATGGTTGACCGTTGCAGTGAAGGCTGTGAGGGGTGAAAACAGTCTATTGATGCCGGCCGGCAATAACTTTGCTTTCCACCCCTTCGTTTCGTACAATTTTGAGAAAACCGTCTACGGAGACCCGGCAATGAGCAAAAATCGCGCTTCGGTGGAACTGGACGGTGTCGACCGCGCGATGCTCCGCCTGCTGCAGGAAGACGGCGCGCTGTCGAACGCGACGCTCGGCGAGAAGCTGTCGCTGAGCGTCACGCCGTGCTGGCGCCGCCGCAAGCGGCTCGAGGACGAGCACGTGATCACCGGCTACCAGGCGAACCTCGACCGGCGCGCGCTCGGCATGAACGTGTTCGCGTTCGTGCAGATCACGTTCAACATGCATTCGGACCAGGATCCGGATCACTTCGAGGAGGTGATGCGGCGTCACGACGAAGTGACGTCGTGCCACAAGATCACCGGCGCGGCCGACTACATCCTGCAGATCGTCGCGGCCGATCTCGACGCGTACTCGGAATTCGTCGAACGCGTGCTGAGGAAGCAGGCCGGCGTGTCGTCGATCCAGTCGAGCCTCGCGCTGCGCGAGGTCAAGTTCTCGTCGCGCGTGCCGGTGCCGGATGCGTGATCGTTCGTGTTGTCATGCGCCCGCGCGCGGGCATCCGCTGTCGATCGTCACTTCATGGAGCGCAATCCTATGAAACGCCTTCTACCTTCCGCCTCGCTTGCCGCAACGATCACCTGCGCACTCGCATTGGGCGGCTGTGCGGCGCAATCGTCCGCACCGGCCGCTTCGTCGACGCCCGCGCAACCTGCCGCGCCGGGCGCCACGCCGATGGTCGGCGGCGATCGCGACGCGCACGGCTGCATCGGCTCGGCCGGCTATTCGTGGTGCGAACAGACCCAGCAATGCGAGCGCCCGTGGGAGCTCGCGAAGCAGAAGGGTTTCGCGAATTCGGCGCAAGCGTACGAGCAGTTTTGCCACAACAATTTTGCCAAGTGACGTGAACTGACCTGACGTAAAGCGATCATGTCGCGGCGCGATGCAGCGACATGACGCGCCCGAATTCCATCCCCCTCCCCCTCGGTTATCCACATCTTTTCCGGTTCCGGCGACCGTCGTTCCGGAATCCCGGACACGCAAAAAACCCCACGAAAACAAGGGCATTTTTCGTTTGTGACACAGCAAACGAGTTCGGTTACATTACGCGCCCCTTGCCATACCGCCCCCGCAAAACGCGTCGCGCGCGGCCTCTTTCCACGCAACCCGAAGCGCCTTCCGCGCAGGCTTGCAGCGAGGGCCCCGGCGCGTTGCGCGCGATCGCGACGCTGATGATTGCCTGTCCGCGACAAGCCGATCCGAAGGTGTCCTTCGCGACGGCCGCGCGTGCGCAAATGCAACGGTAAACACGGTCGATCCGGAATTCCGGATTCGCGATCCGGATCTCCGGATGCACGAGCCGGTTGCGATTCGGCGTCGGCCAGGCGGCATGGCAAACCGATGCATTCAAGTTGAAGAGGGATCTGTTGTGATCAAAACGTTACGGGTAATACTGTCGGCGCTCGCGCTGTGCGTCGCCGCGTCGTCCGCGCACGCCGCCGATACGAAGAAGGTTGACGTCCTGCTGGTGGGCGGCGGCATCATGAGCTCGACGCTCGGCGTCTGGCTGCACGAGCTCCAGCCCGACTGGTCGATGACGATGGTCGAGCGCCTCGACGGCGTCGCACTGGAAAGCTCGAACGGCTGGAACAACGCGGGCACCGGCCACTCGGCGCTCGCCGAGCTGAACTACACGCCGGAGAAGGCGGACGGCAAGGTCGACATCTCGAAGGCGATCGAGATCAACGAGTCGTTCCAGATCTCGCGCCAGTTCTGGGCCTGGCAGGTCCGCCAGGGCGTGCTGAAGAACCCGCATTCGTTCATCAACTCGACGCCGCACATGAGCTTCGTGTGGGGCGACGACAACGTCCGCTTCCTGAAGAAGCGCTACGACGCGCTGCAGGCGAGCCCGCTGTTCCGCGGGATGCAGTATTCGGAAGACTACGACCAGATCAAGCAGTGGGTGCCGCTGATGATGGAAGGCCGCGACCGCTCGCAGAAAGTCGCCGCCACCTGGACGCCGATCGGCACCGACGTGAACTTCGGCGAGATCACGCGCCAGTTCGTCGGCTACCTGAAGACGCAGCCGAACTTCACGCTGTCGCTGTCGAGCGAAGTGCGCGAGATCTCGCGCAACGCGGACGGCACGTGGCACGTGTCGTGGGTCAAGCTGCACTCGGATGAACCGCCGCAGGCCGTCGACGCGAAGTTCGTGTTCATCGGCGCGGGCGGCGGTGCGCTGCACCTGCTGCAGGCGTCGGGCATCCCCGAGGCGAAGGACTACGGCGCGTTTCCGGTCGGCGGCTCGTTCCTCGTGACCGACAACCCCGAGGTCGTGAAGCGGCATCTCGCGAAGGCGTACGGCAAGGCGTCGGTCGGCTCGCCGCCGATGTCGGTGCCGCACCTCGACACGCGGATCATCGACGGCAAGAAGATCATCCTGTTCGGGCCGTTCGCGACGTTCTCGACCAAGTTCCTGAAGAACGGCTCGTACTTCGACCTCGCGAAGAGCACCAACCTGCACAACGTCGCGCCGATGATGCGCGTGGGCGTCGACGAATTCCCGCTCGTCCAGTACCTCGCCGGCCAGCTGATGCTGTCGGACGACGACCGTTTCAACGCGCTGAAGGAATATTTCCCCGACGCGAAGAAGGAAGACTGGCGCCTGTGGCAGGCTGGCCAGCGCGTGCAGATCATCAAGCGCGACCCGAAGAAGGGCGGCGTGCTGAAGCTCGGCACCGAGATCGTCAGCTCGCAGGATGGCAGCATCGCGGGCCTGCTCGGCGCATCGCCGGGCGCGTCGACGGCGGCGCCGATCATGCTGAACCTGATGCAGAAGGTGTTCAAGGACAAGGTCGCGACGCCGGAATGGCAGCAGAAGATGCGCCAGATCGTGCCGAGCTACGGCACGAAGCTGAACGACAGCCCGGCGAAGGTCGTCGAGGAATGGACCTATACGAGCGATGTGCTGCAGTTGTCGCCGCCGCCGAAGATCGACCTGACGACGCCGTCGCAGGCGACGGGCGCGGCCCCGGCGCGCCCCGCGAAGGCCTCGGCCGACATGGCGCTGTAACGCGTCCGGCCCCGTTTCATCGCATCGCACGGCCGCCCTCCGGGGCGGCCGTTTTACATGGCTGGTGCGGGGAGGCTGCCGCGCACCGATCGGCCGGGCGTACTTGCCGGTTGCCGACAGTCGGCCCGGGCACTGCCGATGGACCGCTACCGGTCGTCCGCCACCGGCACCCCGCTACCGGCCCTTCACCGCCGGCCGCCCGCCACCGACCGTCCGCGACGGGTCGTCCGCCACCGGTCGTCCGCCACCGGTCGTCCGCCACCGGTCCTCCTCCACCGGTCCTCCGCCACCAGCCCTCCGCCGCCGGCCGCCCGCATCCGCTAGAATTGCGGGCACGCGCGACGCTGTCGCCCCCGATCCACCACCCGCATCGACGCGGTCCACGCGACCGCCGGTGCGGCCCGCGCCCGAGCCGCGCGAGCGCCGCACCCCGTTGCCGCGCCCGCCGGGCGCGCCACCAACCGAATTCAGCTGGAGAATGACCGTGTTTACCTGCAGAAACCAGAGCTGCGGCACGCAGTGGGAGACGTCCGACGTCGTGATCAAGGACGAAGGCCAGGGGCTGCTGTTCCGCTGCCCGCTATGTGGCGCGCGCAACTATCTCGAGCGCTTCGACGCGGAAGACGGCACGGTCGTCTACGAGCAGATGGCCGGCCGCCCTTACCTCGGAGACGTGGAATGACCCAGCCGACCGCCACGCCCTTCAGCGCGCTGCCGCTGACGCCCGCCGCGCTCGCGAACCTCACGCAGCTCGGCTACGTCGACATGACGCCGATCCAGGCCGCGAGCCTGCCGATCGCGCTGGCCGGCCACGACCTGATCGCGCAGGCGAAGACGGGCAGCGGCAAGACCGCCGCGTTCTCGCTCGCGCTGCTGGCGCGCCTCGACACGCGCCGCTTCGACGTGCAGGCGATGGTCCTGTGCCCGACGCGCGAGCTCGCCGACCAGGTCGCGCAGGAAGTGCGCCGCCTCGCGCGCGCCGAGGAGAACGTGAAGGTGCTGACGCTGTGCGGCGGCACGCCGATGCGCCCGCAGGCGCAGAGCCTCGAACACGGCGCGCATATCGTCGTCGGCACGCCCGGCCGCATCATGGATCACCTCGACCGCGGCAACCTGAAGCTCGACGCGCTGAACACGCTCGTGCTCGACGAAGCAGACCGGATGCTCGACATGGGCTTCTTCGACGACATCGCGAAGGTCGCGCGGATGTGCCCGACGACGCGCCAGACGCTGCTGTTCTCGGCGACCTATCCGGACGGCATCGCGAAGCTGAGCCAGCAGTTCCTGCGCAATCCGAAGGAAGTGAAGCTCGAGGAGCGCCACGACAACAGCAAGATCCGCCAGCGCTTCTACGAAGTGGCGGAAACCGAACGTCTGCACGCGGTCGGCCAGTTGCTGAACCACTACCGGCCGGTGAGCACGATCGCGTTCTGCAATACCAAGCAGCAATGCCGCGACCTGCTCGACGTGCTGCACGCGCAGGGCTTCCACGCGCTCGCGCTGCACGGCGAGCTCGACCAGCGCGAGCGCGACCAGGTGCTGATCCAGTTCGCGAACCGCAGCTGCTCGGTGCTGGTTGCGACCGACGTCGCCGCGCGCGGGCTCGACATCGCGCAGCTCGAGGCGGTGATCAACGTCGACGTGACGCCCGACCCCGAGGTGCACGTGCACCGCATCGGCCGCACCGGCCGCGCGGATCAGGAAGGCTGGGCGCTGAGCCTCGCCAGCATGGACGAGATGGGTCGCGTGGGCGCGATCGAGCAGGCGCTGAAGCGCGAAGTCGAATGGCATCCGCTCGCGGAACTGAAGCCGGCCGGCAACGACACGCTGCTGCCGCCGATGGAAACGCTGCAGATCCTTGGCGGGCGCAAGGACAAGATCCGCCCGGGCGACGTGCTTGGCGCGCTCACCGGCGATGCGGGGTTCGACGGCAAGCAGATCGGCAAGATCAACGTGACCGAGTTCTCGACTTATGTCGCGATCGAGCGCGGCGTCGCGCGCGATGCGCTGCGCAAGCTCAATGCGGGGAAGATCAAGGGCAAGCGGGTCAAGGTTCGGTTGATGGACGAGGAGTGATTTCGAGCGGCGCGACTGTCACGGCAGCCGCGCCGCCGCGTCACGCCAGCTCGGGATACCCATGCGCGGCCGCCTCCCGCGCGAGCCGGGCAATCGTGTCGTACGCGCCCGGCGTCAGACGCTCGAATCCCTTCAGCCGCAGCAGTGTCGCCCGCTCCGGATCGACCGCGACCGCGTGATCGAGCGCATCCCGCAACGCCTCCACCCGCTCCCATTCCAGCGCCTTCGACGCGATCAACGGCAATCCCGGCGCCGACGCCGTCATGCCGATGATCCGGATCTCGTTCAACAGCTCGGGCAGCGCATCACGCACGTACGCGAACGTCACGCAGTCGATCGCCGCGCAATCGGCGTCGCCGGCCGCCAATGCGCGCAGCACGTTCAGGTGCGAGCCGAACGACGCGACCGCCCCGAAGAAACGTCCGTCATGCGCATGCGGCGCGACCGCATGCCGGAATGCGTTCATCCCGCTGTGCGAATCGTCGCCGTTGAATGCGGCCCGCAATCCGCGACACGCAGCCAGCGTCGTTGCACCGCCCGCATGCACGCGCGCCGACACGGCGAGCACGCTGCTGTAGCGCGCGCCGTCGCAGCCGGGCGCATCGAACGCCGGTGTCGCGATCAGGTGCACGGCATCGCGCAAGCCGAGCATCCGGTACGGATAGCCGCACGTCTGCGACAACAGCAGGTCGTTGCGCCACCACAGCGCGTGCAGATCGCCGAACGGTTCATCCAGCAGCACGACGTCGGCAGGCCCGCCGGTGCGCGCGAACGCGTCGAGCGCGTCACGCAGCAACGCACGCCACAGTGCGGCGTGGCGCGGCGTCACGTTGTACATCGGCAGTCCGGCGATCCATTGGCTCATGCGTGCATTCTACGCATCGGATGCGCCCGCAAGAAAGCCGGCTCGCCCACATTTCCGCAAGGTTCGGCACGCGGCGGAGGTTGCCAATGCTTATCGGTCACGCGGCGATAAGCAAATGCGAATTGCTTGGTTGGTCTGACGATGCAGTCCGGTTAGCGTTCCACTGTCGCAACGCGGTCGCATGCCGCTGTAGCGGTCGGGCGCGAGCCGCGACGCCTGTCGCACCATCGCATCGCGCCCCGCACCGGCGCGCTTGTCCGCTTCGCGCATCGCCCGCACTACCCGCTTCATCCCGCCTCAGCACCATGGCCGAATACTTCGACGTCGACCACGCGCGCGCGATCGCCACGCTCGACGCCCGCTTCACCGCCCGCACCGAGTGGCCGACCTGGCTGCTGGTCGTCGCGATCTACGGCGGCTGGCTCGCCGTGCTGCTGCTCGTGCGCGCCGAGCGCCTGCCGCTCGCGGCCGCGACGCCGCCGCTGATCCTGCTCGGCGCATGGCACATGTCGCTGCAGCACGAGCTGCTGCACGGCCATCCGACGCGTTCCGCGTTCGTGAACCGGCTGCTCGGCTATCCGCCGCTGACGATCTGGTATCCGTACACGCTGTACCGCGACACGCACCTCGATCATCACCGCGACGAGGACCTGACCGTGCCGGGCGTCGACCCGGAAACGAACTACGTGTCGCGCGAGCAGTGGGCGCGGCTGCCGCGCTGGCGTCGCGCACTGACGGTTGCGCGCACCACCTTCGTCGGACGGCTCGTGTTCGGCCCGCCCATGAGCGTCGCCGCGATGTTCGCCGACACGTTCCGCACATTCCGACGCCGCGACTTCCGCTATCTGCGGATGTGGGTCACGCACGGCGCCTGCGTGGTCGCGCTGCTCGTAGGGCTGCAATGGGCGATCGGCGTGCCGTGGTGGTACTACCTGCTGGCAATCACGTGGCCCGCGCTGTCGATCGCGATGATTCGCTCGCTGTTCGAGCATCGCGCCGCGCGGCATCCGAAGGCGCGCATCGTGATCAACGAAGCCGGCTTCGCGATGCGGCTGCTGTACCTGAACAACAACTATCACCTCGTGCATCACGACCTGCCGACGCTGCCGTGGTACGACCTGCCGCGCGCGTACCGGATGCGGCGCGACGCGTATGCGGAAAAATGCGGCGGCTTCGTGATTCGCGGCGGGTATCGCGAACTGCTGGCGCGCCATGCATGGACGCCGACCGACACGCCCGTGCATCCGTTCGACCACGGCACGGCGTCGCTGTCGACCGGCAGCGGCGCGAAGGTGGCCTCGGTCGACGGCTATCTTCAGATCAGTACGTGATGCGCGCTCGGGCCGCGCGTCGTCGTGACGCTGCCCGAATCGACCGCGCACCCTCAAGGCCATCGCGCTCGCATTCCTTACGAACAGCCGACAATATCGCCCCTCATCGGCGAATTGCCAATTCGATCGGCAATGCGCAGAATGACGGCTCGTCCGAGGCTTCCAACAATCATTCGCCCCGGCTCAGCGTTCCGGCCGCGCGCCGCATTCCCCTACGACGATGCAACCGAACACCTCGCCCGGCGCCATCCGCTCGATCGGCAACGACTGGTCCGTCTCCGCGATCACCGCGGGCTTCCTCGCGGTGCTGATTTCCTATGCGGGCCCGCTCGCGATCTTCTTCCAGGCGTCGCAGGCCGCGCATGCGTCCAACGCGATGGTGACGTCGTGGGTCTGGGCGATCTCGATCGGCGCAGGCGTGTCGGGGGTGTTCGCGAGCTGGAAGCTGAAGGTGCCGGTCGTGACCGCGTGGTCGGCGCCCGGCACCGCGCTGCTCGTCGGCCTCTTTCCGCAACTGACGCTGAACCAGGCCGTCGGCGCGTACATCACGGCCGCGCTGATCATCCTCGCGATCGGCATCACCGGCTATTTCGACCGGCTCGTGCGCCACATTCCGCGCGGCATCGCCTGCGGGATGATGGCCGGCATCCTGCTGCCGTTCGGCATGCACGCGTTCTCCGCCGCGACCGTTCAGCCGGTGCTCGGGTTCGGGATGATCGCGGCGTACGTGATCTTCAAGCGCCTGCTGCCACGCTACAGCATCGTGCTGGTGCTGCTGACGGGCGCCGCACTCGCGACGCTGCTCGGCATGACGCAGCTCGGCAGCGTGTCGCCGAGCATCGCGCGGCCGATCTTCATCGCCCCCGAATGGACGCTCGGCACCACGCTCAGCCTCGCGCTGCCGCTCGTCGTCGTCAGTCTCACCGGCCAGTTCCTGCCGGGGATGACGATCCTGCGCGTATCGGGCTATCACACGAGCGCCCGGCCGATCATCACCGCGACCAGCGTGATGTCGCTCGTCGTCGCGTGCTTCGGCGGGATCACGATCGTCGTCGCGGCGATCACCGCGGCGCTCTGCACCGGCAAGGACTCGCACGAGGATCCGGACCGGCGCTATATCGCGGGCATCGCGAACGGCGTGTTCTACCTGATCGGCGGGCTGTTCGCGGGGACGATCGTCACGCTGTTCTTCGCGCTGCCGAAGGCCTTCGTCGCAATCCTGGCGGGGCTCGCGCTGATCGGCGCGATCGGCGCGAACGTGCACGGCATCTTCGCGGACGAGGATCATCGCGAAGCGTCGGTGATCACGTTCCTCGCGACCGCATCGGGGATGACGTGGCTCGGGCTCGGTTCCGCGTTCTGGGGGATCGTGATCGGATCCATCGCGTATGCGGTGCTGAGCCGGGTGCGGCGGCAGGCGTAACGCGCATCGCGCGCCGCGTCGGCCGCCGCGTGGTTCATCGCGCGTGTTCGCGCACCAGCGCGGCGAGCGCCTCCGCCGGTGTCGTCGTGCCGTACACCCGCTCCGACACACCGGCCTCGACATCGATCTGCCCCGCGTTGTGCACGTCGTACAGATCGACGATCAGTTGTGCATGACGTTCGCTGAGCCCCGCGCGCAACAGCGTCGTGGTCCATGCATCGCGCGGCAGTTCGCGCGCGACGATCTCCCGATTGGCTTTCGCGGCAAGCGTGTCCGCGATGTCCCGCACACTCACGCGCCGCGGCCCTTCGATGCTGACGATCCGCGGCCCGTTGTCCGCTTCGGTCCGATCGAGCAGCAGCCGCGCCGCCGCGACGCCTACGTCGGGCGCCCAGACCGTCGGAAACAGCTTGTCGACCGGATGATGAAAGCTCCGCAGCACGCCGGTACCGAGCGCGACGGGCAACACGCGTGTCCAGTTCTGCAGGTGTTCGGCCGAGCGCAGCAGCGTGAGCTGCGTCGGGACCGTTTTCAGCCGTTCCTCCAGATAATGAAAGAGCCGCGTGATGCCCGTGTTGCCGTCGCGCTCCGCGCCGTAGTCCGACAGCGCGAGCAGCGCCGGCGGCGGATTCGCGGCGAATGCGCCGGTCACGATGTCGATCGTCCGCGCCATCGTCGCGGCCGGGTCGCTGTCGGCGACGGGCACCGGACACAGCATCTGCACGGCCTGCGCGCCGTCGATCGCCGCGGCGACCGCGCGCGCGTCCGTCAGATCGGCGATCGCCACGTCGCAGCCGAGTTGCGCGAAACGTTCACGATGGCCTGAGTCGCGCAGCACCGCGCGCACGGGATGGCCTGCCTGACGCAGGGTCGTCACGGTCGACAAGCCGACGTTGCCTGATGCTCCGAAAATCACGAACACGATCCGCTCCTTGGAGAATGAAGGTGCGGTGATTGTCGGCACGCGCGGCCAACGTGGCGCGCACAGACGGATGCCCCGGACAGGAACGGATGACGGTTTTGGCGATTGCCGACGATGTCCGCTGCATGGCAGGGCCCGGCAATTCTCCAACAGGCCGTTGGACAATCGGCTTGGATTGGAGACTAACCTGGTGTTGCCGGCAAAGCTGGAGCGGTCCTACGCCCGACGGAGCGTAGACTCGCCGATCGGCGTCCGCGCGGAGAACCCGTCTCGCGCGACGGTCGATCAACGGTCCTCGCCGTCGTAAGCGAGCCGCAACGCACCTCGCGCCGCCGACCGCGCGATCTCCGTCGGCGTCGCACCCAGCACGCGATTCATCCAGCTCGCCATGTGGCTCTGATGCGCGAAACCGGCCTCGAGCGCGATCTGGCTGATGCCGAGCCGGCCTTCGAGCAACAACGCCTTCGCGCGCTCGACCCGGCGTCGCACCACGTATTGATGCACCGGCATCCCGAGCGTCTCGCGAAACAGCACCTTGAAATGCGGCACGCTGATCGACACGAGCGCCGCGAGTTCGGCGAGCGTCATGCGGCGCTCGAGGTTGGCCTCGACATAGTCGATCACGCGCGCCGCCGCCTTCGGCGCGAGCGTACGCCGGCGCTCGCGGAACGCCGGCTGGCTGTCGGCCAGCCGCGCGACGAGCGCCGTGCACAGGCTCTCCGCATAGAGCGGGTCCGACGCGTCTTCCGCTTCGAGTTCGGCGGCCATCGCCCAGGCGATGTGCTGCAGCCGCGGATCGCGCACCTGCAGCCGGCGGCGGATCTGCGCCTGAGACGGCTTCAGCTCGAGCTGGTCGAACGTGCGCCGCACGAACGTATCGCTGAGCGCGATGTGCAGGATCCGGCAGTCGGCGCTGTCGGTCCATTCGCCCGGCAGGCCGGCGGGAATCACGTCGACGTCACCATGCGCCTGGATGCGCGACACGCGTGCGCCGTCGCAGACGCAATCCGCGCGCACGGGCGAGCCGATATGCACGCCGATGCGGTGATGCTCGGCGGCCGGGATCCGGTACGTGCCCGCGCGAATCTCCAGCAGCGACGCGCCGAAGCCATGCCAGCCACGCCCGCGGCTCGAGCGCAGGCTGACCGGCACGCCGTTGTCGGTCGGCGCGGCGAGAATCGGATCGCTCATGGTGCTGCTCCACCAGTCGTGGGTCGAACGCGCATTGTGACGCTTTTTCCGGCCGCCTGCCGGGCTTGCACGGCCATTCCCGCGCCACACGGAAAATGATCATCCGTTTCTGCTCCGGCCCATCCTTGCGTGCGCGCCGACGGGCGCGGCGCCGCTTACGATGGCCTCATCCGACACCTCCGGAGACCGTCATGCCCCATTACTGCCCGCAACGCGCGGCGTTCACCACCGCTTCACCGTCCCGCGGCGCCCGCCGCGCGGCCCGGCTCACGCCTCGTCACGATCGGCTCGCCATCGCCGCGTGGTGCCTGCGCATGATCGGCTGGTACCGGCTCGAACGGCTGCTCGCATCGATTCCCGACAGCAACGACGACTTCGGGCTCGCCTGACGGCCGACATGCACGACGCCACGCGCTGACTTCATCCGCCTACTTGCGCCGCCGTTCGTGCGACGCGACCGCCGCGCCGTCGATCACCGGCGCGCCCTGCTTGATCAGGAAATCGCGAAACAGCCCCGTCACCTGCGAGATTCGCCGGTCGGCGAGCGTGATCACGTACCACTCGCGCACGATCGGATTGCCCGGAAACGGCAGTTGCCCCAGCAGCCCGGTGCGCAGCTCGAGTGCACACGCGTGCAACGACAGGAACGCGATGCCGAGCCCCGCTTCGGCCATCTGCTTGATCGCCTCGTTGCTCGACAGTTCGGAGCCCACATGAAAGCGGTAGCCGGAGGTCTTGAACAGGCTCTCGACGGTCGAACGCGTACCCGCGCCGCGCTCGCGCACGAGCAGGTGCGCGGATTCGAGATCCTTCAACGCGACGCGCTTGCGCTGCATCAGCGGATGGCCGGGCGCCGCGACGAACACCATCGGATGCTTCGCGAACTCGACCGCGTGCGTGCGCAGCTCCTTCGGCGCGCTGCCCATCACCGCGAGATCGATTTCATGCGTCGCGAGCATGCGGATGATGTCGTCGCGATTACCGACCTTGAAATACGTCTTCACGTGCGGGCGCGTCGCGGTGAACTTCACCAGCAGCGGCGGGATCAGGTACTCGGCCGTCGTGATCGCGCCGATCCGCAGCGTGCCGCCGAGATCGCCCGTCAGCGCGGCCACTTCGTCGCCGGCCTCACTCCACAGATGCAGGATCTCGCGCGCATAGCGCGACACGATTTCACCGGCCGCGGTGAGCTGCACGCCGCGCCCCACCCGCTGCAGCAGCGCGGCGCCCACCGCCTGCTCGAGCAGGCGAACCTGCAGCGACACGGCCGGCTGCGTCAGGTTCAGCTCCTCGGCCGCGCGCGACACGCTGCCGAGCCGCGCAATCATGTCCAGCGCCTTCAGCTGCCGGAACGTCGCGGTCTTTCCTATAAGTGAATACATATGAGTCGCTTATAAACATTGAATTGTTCTAGTAGGTTCGAAACTATATCGTCGGTTCTTGAGCAATGTCATCCGAATCGTCATCAGCGGGAGCCACGACATGGACAACATCACGCCTACCTTTGCAACGGATCGCGCCCCGCGCGTGCCGCGCATCGTGATCGTCGGCGGCGGCGCCGGCGGCCTGCAGCTCGCCACGCGCCTCGGCGACACGCTGGGCCGCCGCGGGCAAGCCGACGTCGTGCTCGTCGACCGCTATCCGACGCACTTCTGGAAGCCGCTGCTGCACGAAGCCGCGTCCGGCCATCGCGATCCGGCCTCGCACACGATCGAATACGCGGCGCAGGCGAAGCGCCACGGGTTTCGCTTCGTGCAGGGCGCGCTGCACCGGGTCGACCGCGCGGCACGCACGGCGACGATCGCCGCGGTGCAGGACGCGGACGGCACGGAGATCCTGCCGCCGCGCGCGCTCGGCTACGACGATCTCGTGCTGGCCGTCGGCAGCGTGACGAACTTCTTCAACGTGCCGGGCGCCGCACGCCACGCGTTGCCGCTCGAAAACCTCGACCAGGCCGAGGATTTCCGCCGCAAGTTCCTCGCCGCGTGCACGAAGGCGAATCATCTGGCCGAGCAACAGCCGGCGCAGCCCGCGGCACCGATCTGCATCAACGTGATAGGCGCGGGCGCGACGGGCGTCGAACTGGCCGCGGCGCTGCGCCACGCGATCCAGCAGCTGACGACGTATCGCTTCAAGGCGCTCGTGTCCGCACGCGACGTGCACATCCGGCTGATCGAAGGCGGCCCGCGCATCCTGCCGGCGCTCGACGCACGGCTGTCGGCCAGGATGCACGCGCAATTGCGCACGCTGAACGTCGACGTGCTGACGGATACGCGCGTCGCGGAAGTCGGCGCGGATGCGGTCACGACCGCGACCGGCGAGCGGCTCGCGAGCGACATCACGATCTGGGCAGCGGGCGTCGCGGGCCCCGCGATCCTGCGGGAACTCGGCGACATCGCGCTCAACCGGTCGAACCAGGTGATCGTGAGCGATACGCTGCAGACGCCCGACGATCCGCACGTGTATGCGTTCGGTGACTGCGCCGCGTGCCCGTCGGCCGATGCGAGCGGTTTCCTGCCGCCGCGCGCGCAGGTCGCGCACCAGCAGGCCGTGTACCTCGGCGAAGCGCTCGCGCGGCGCCTCGCCGGCAAGCCGGTGGCGCGCTTCACGTTCCGCGACGCGGGCACCGTCGTGTCGCTCGGCCAGGCCGGCGCCGTGTATCAGGGCGACCTCGGCGTGCGTTCGCGTTCGATGATCGTCCACGGGCTCGCCGCGATCGGGCTGTACAAGTTCCTGTACCGCAAGCACCTGTTCAGCGTGTACGGGCTGAAGCGCGCGCTGTTCCAGTCGCTGAGCCACTGGCTGCAAAGCCGCAACCAGCCGTCGATCAAGCTGCACTGATCAGCGGGTTCGCACGCGGCATCGCATGACGGCGTATCGGGCTCGATACGCCGTTTTTTTCTGATGCACACACCCGGTGTAGTCATCGGGCGCGCACCTTTGGTGCATCACGTTCAAGCCCATCGATACGATGCAAATCTTGGGGAACCCATTGCGTCGGACGCCTTCCGCGCCGGCTATGGCTTGCCACCCCATTCATTAGTCGAATCGTATGAGTCGGGCATAAATATTAATTGGTCGCCTATTCCGGATCGACGCTAAGGTGTGTGGCATTCCCGTCCGCGAACGGATCGTCACGTCTCAGGAGAGGAATCACCGTGGTCATCGAAGCCATCGTCACCCGTCTCGACGCCGCCTTCGCGCAGATCGAAGCGACACCGGATTCGCACGAATCGCGCAACCAGCGCGATGCGATCATCCAGTGGCTCGACAGCGCGTCGGAGCATGGATACCGGCTCGGCCTCGTCACGACGCTGCCGGCCGCCCGGCTCAGCGACATGTTCGAAGGCCAGTTCGGCCGTGCGAATCTCGACCGCTTCTCGGTCGTCGTGACCGACGCCAATCAGCAGGATTCCGTATCAAATCAGCATCCGTTCGACGTCGCGCTTCAAGCGCTGGGCGTGCCGCCCGAGCGCGCGGTGGGGGTCGCGAGCAGCGAACCGGAACGCCGCGAAGCCGAGACGTTCGGCCTGTCGCGTTGTGTGCGCATCACCGACACGGTGCGCTCGATCGCATCGGCAGGCGTGCACTGACCTGAGCACCTGCACACGGGCCGGCTCGCGCCGGCCGGCGGCAATCCGGCGCAATGCCGACGATTGCCCGACCGCAGCCTGACATTCTGCTGTCAAAGTCGCTTGCAACACTTCCGGGTTCGACCCATCCCGCCCGGAGACGGAACGACGCACTTCCTGCGTCGTTCCGCCCGTTTCAAGCCACGATGACACGCCCGATCCGCACCGCCTCAACCGTTGCCTTCCTCTGCCTGCTGCTCGCCGCGTGCGGCGGAGAGACGTCCAGCACGCCCGCCACGTCGGCGGACAACAGCGGCACGCAGCCGGCGCCGCAGCCTCCGCAACCGAAACCCACGCCGGAACCCCCGACCTACTACCAGACGAAAACACCGTATCGTCCGCAGCAGGACGCGGCGACCTACGAAGCGCCGCCGGCCGGCTACGCACCGGTCTACACCGAGCTCGTTGCCCGGCACGGCTCGCGCGGGCTGTCAGGCTTCAAGTACGACGGCGCGATCTATTCGATGCTGGTCAAGGCCGAGGCCGACGGCGCGCTGACCGCGCTCGGCGCGCAGCTGAAGGCCGACACGTACGCGATAATTAAGGCCAACGCACTGCTCGGCTACGGCGTGCCGGGGATTTCAACGCCCGGCTACGGCAATCTCACGCAAACCGGCATCCGCGAACACCAGCAGCTCGCCGCGCGGCTCGCGCAGCGGCTGCCGGCGCTGTTCGCGTCGGGCGGCCGGCAGATCGTCGTCGTCAACTCGGGGCAGGACCGAGCGGTCGACAGTTCGACCTACTTCTCCGCCGCGCTCGTCGCCGCGCAGCCAGCACTCGCCGCCGCGATCACGCTGCCGGCCGCGCCGTCCGGCTATCCCGCGAGCGCGCCGGTCGCGCAGCCCGCCGGCACCAACCGGTTCCTGCTGTATTTCCATTCGCTGAAGCCGGCCACCGATCTCGTGACCGATACGTCCGATCCGTATTACGCGACCTATCAGGCGAGCCACGCATACCAGGCCTATTCGAGCGATGCGGCGGTCGCCGACAAGCTGAAGACGATCAAGGCGGCGCCGCAGGTCGCGGAAGTCGCGCAGACGGTGCTGGCCGCGCTGGTGTCGCAGGCCTTCATCGCGAAGCTCGGCACCGACGGCTACACGTTCGCGAACACGGGAACCTATACGTTCACGTCGTCGGACGGCAAATTCGCCAACACGCTGAAGGGCGACGGCAAGACGAAGATCGCGTCGGCCGTCGATGCGGTGAACGTGCTGTACAACCTGCTGCAGGTCGCGCCCGCGATGACGGCCGAAACGGGCGGCGTCACGATGGAGAAGTACCTCGGCGCGGAGCAGGCGCAGACGCTCGCGTACCTGCAGGACGCGGAGGACTATTACCAGAAGGGGCCCGGCATCCAGGAAGCGAACCCGGTCACGTACCGGATGGGGAAGGTGCTGCAGGACGACTTCTTCAACGAGGTCGACGCGATCGCGCGCGGCGACCTGACGCGCGCCGCGAAACTGCGCTTCACGCATGCGGAAATCGTGATTCCGTTCGCGTCGATCATGAACCTGAAGAACGTGTTCGTGCCGACGCCGCAGGCGCAGACCTACACGTATGCGAACAACCCGTGGCGCGGCGACCAAGTGTCGCCGATGGCCGCGAACATGCAATGGGACGTGTATCGCAACGGCTCGCGGCTCATCGTGAAGATGCTGTACAACGAACGCGAGACGGATTTCCAGGCCGCATGCGATGGCGCGAAAATCGCGCCGGCGAGTCATTTCTATGACTACGCGGAATTGAAGCGCTGCTACGGATATCAGTGACGCGTCAACGCTGGATCGTTGCGCTCGTGTGTGCCGCCGGCGCAGCCTTCGGTTTCCCCGCGGCGTGCGCCTTCGGATCGGCGCTGGCCGGATGTTGAACCTTGCGCGGCTTCGCGGGCGCCGCGTGTGTCTTCGACGCGGGCTTCGCGTCGGCATGCGCCGCGGCCGGCGCCTTCGACGGCGAACGAACGGCTTGCCGCGCCGGCTTCACGGATGCCGCCGCACTGCTCGACGCGACGGGCGCATGCTTGGCGTGCTGCTGCGCGTACGCTTTGACGTCGTGGTCGTTCATCCACGATTCCGTGTAGGCAGCCGCTGCAGGCTGCGACAGATTGAGACAGGCGATCGATGCCACGAGAAAGGCACGAAGATACGTGCGACGATTGAATGCGGTAATGACGAATGCTCCTTGCGATCTGGCTTGACACGCCGTATCGAACTTGCCGGCGCCGTCGTGGCGGCACGATAAATGAGCGCATTCCACATCGCAAGCATCCGGCCGGTGATCCAAACGATTCTTGACGTTTGGTCGGCCGCCGGCGATCTCGAACTCCGGTTCGTCGACGGTGTCGAACGTGCATCGCCGGAGAGTCATATGAAACGCGTCGCCCCTTTCGCCCTCGTGATCGCGCTTGCCGCCGCCAGCTTGCCGGCACTCGCCGGTAGTAGCGCGTCGCCGGTTCCGCAGCAAGCGAAAAACTGCGTACCGTCGTCCACCTCTGCGGGCACGGCGCCCGGCTCCCGCTCCACGTCGAAGGCCCCGCCGATTCGCGTGTGCGTCGGCGATTCCGACACGCAACTGAACCTGCCGTGGTTCCTGACCGACGTCCTCACCGCCGTGGACACGCACCAATCGCCACGCGACCTGTTCCACAAGATGCGCAACGATTTCTGACGCGCGGCCCGGCCAATGGCGTGCCCGTCATGCCCGGGTATTCCCCGATCCAGAAAGAAGAACCCCGCATCGCGTGGGTTGAACGGCGTTGACTGCAAATTGCCGAGAGATCGCGAAGACGCCGCGGTGCGCGAATATTTCCCGTTGAGAGTCAATCACAAAATTACACCATTGGTTGGCTAACAATATTTCGCAATCGTGCATCGCGTCATATACTTGCCCCGCACCATCCTCGTGCCAAGAGACGGTGTTCTTCTGTCCCGGCCGCACACCGATGCGGTCGGGTTTTTTTTCGGTGCGCGACGTCGATATCTATACATAATGAATGTATGTATAGCGATGCGCGTCGAATCCCGTGACTCCGTCGCGATGCCTTGGCTTGCGCACTGCAAGCATAGAATCGATTTGCGTCCAGATCTCGGCGCGAGCCCCGTTGCCCCGGCCAGGCACGGCGAATGCTCCGCGCCAATCCATCGACCGGTTCGACCTGCATTGCCATGCGTACAACAACAAGCGCGATCGGAGAAACATCCCCGCCGGGCTCAAAACCCGCATTCCAGCGCAGCGGTGCGTGGCCGCATATCGTCTTCTCGGTTGCGTTGAGCATCTGCATCCTCGTGCTCTTGATGGCGCTCGTCGCGGCCGAACGCCTCTCACGCGATTCGGTTGCCGAGCATGAACGCGACGTCGCGAACGACATCGTGATCTCGGTCGACCGCATCCTCGACGGCGTGCGCTCGCGGCACCCGGCCGAATTGACCGCGCTGGTCGGGCGCCCCTGCGCGACGGTCTTCAGGACCCTCGCCGAAGTAGGCACTCACCTGCGCTATCTGCGCGCCGTCGCGCTGGCCAATGACGGTCGCGTCACGTGCTCGTCGGCGCTGGGCTCGATCGACGTCTCGCTCGACGCGTATGTGCACGCCCCGCCACCGGGGATGACGGCCATCACGCTGCTTCGGCAGACTCCGTTCCAGCATCACGTGCCCGTGCTGGCGGTGTTTCGTGCAACCGCGCCCGCATCGGGCGTGCTTTATCTGATCGAAGGCGACTATCTGGCCGACATGCTGTCGCACGGCGCGCGTTTCGGCGCGGAAACCGCGATGCTGTCGGTCAACGGCGCGGGCGGTCTCGATCAGCATGGCGAATTCGTGCCGGCGTTCCACGCGGCCCCGTCGGCCGGCAGCACGATCGCCTCGAGCGCGTGGCCGTTCACGGTTTCCGTCACCTCGTCGGAATCCTATGTTCAGCAGGTGCAACGGCACTACCGGGTGATCTGCGTGACGATCGCGCTGCTGGTGAACGGCCTTGTCGCGGCCGCGTACCTGCTCGCGATGGCGCCGCGCCGGCTGTTGCTGAAGGCCGTGCGCAATGCGCTGAAGCGCAACGAATTTCACGTGGTGTACCAGCCGATCGTCGACGTCGACACGCGCAGGACCGTCGGCGTCGAGGCGCTGCTGCGCTGGCACCATCCGAAATGGGGGCCGATCAGCCCGGCCGTGTTCGTCCCGCAGGTCGAATCGAGCTCGATCCTGCCGAAGGTGACCGAATTCGTGCTGCGCACGGCCGTGTCGGAACTGACCACACTGGCGCCGTCGATGCCGCTGCGCATCGCGATCAACGTCGCGCCGAAGGATCTCGAGCGTCCGCGCTTCGTATCCGTCGTCGAAGAGGCGATCCGCGGGCTTCCGCCGGGGTTCACGCTGGTGCTCGAAGTGACCGAGCGCATCCTGCTCGAAAAGAATGCACGCACCACCGCGATGTTTGCCGCGCTGCGCGCGACGGGCGCGAGATTCGCGATCGACGACTTCGGCACGCATCACAGCAACCTCGACATGCTGTCGCGCTTTCCGTTCGACTACGTGAAGATCGATCGCCAGTTCATCTCGCAGCTGACGACCGTCAATGCCAGGCTGATCGAAGGCATCGCGGCCGTCGCGCACCACTACGACCTGAAGATCATCGCCGAGGGCGTGGAGACGGAAGAACAGCATCGCGCGCTGCATGCGGTCGGGATTCAGTACGCACAGGGCTACCTGTATCAGCGGCCGCAGCGGCCGACAGACCTGAAGCGGGATTTCGCGCCGATGCCGGCTTAGGTGTCGGCCGGCGCGGCGGGTGCGGGGCTGGCGCTTTGATCCGGCGCCGTTTCACGGCTATGCTCTCTGCGATGCTGACCGCCGCGCGACCGGGTATGAATCCATCGCGCCATAATGGAATTCGCAGCGCGATCGACAGGTTTAACGAGTTTTCCGATCATGACGCCAGACCAGCCGCAGCCCATCCCTTCGGACCAACCGCCGGCCCAGCACGAGCAACCGCTGCTCGACCGCTATGCGGAGTTCCGCTTCCAGACGGTCGTCGCGTCGATCACCGACTATGCAGTGTTCATGCTCGACCCGCACGGCAACGTCGCGACATGGAACGCGGGCGCCGAGCGCATCAAGGGTTTCCGGACGGACGAAATCATCGGCAGCCATTTCTCCCGCTTCTATCCAGCCGATGCGATCGCGGCCGGCCGCCCGGCGCACGCGCTCGAAGCCGCCGCCGCGTACGGTCACTTCCAGGACGAAAGCTGGCGCGTGCGCAAGGACGGTTCGCGGTTCTGGGCCAGCGTGACGATCACGGCCGTCCGCGACGAGTCGCATCAATTGCGCGGCTTCATCAAGATCACGCGCGACATGACCGAGCGCAAGCGCGTGGAGGAACTCGAAGCGGCCACGCGGCGGCTGGACGTCTTCATCGCGACGCTCGCGCACGAGCTGCGCAACCAGCTCGCGCCGCTGCGGCACACGATCGGCATCCTGCAGGGCCTGCCGTTGTCCGAACTGGGCCCGGCGCTCACGCAATGCAAGGACATCGCGGATCGCCAGATCGAACAGCTCGTGCGGCTCGTCGACGATCTGCTCGACATCGGACGCATCAAGTCCGACAAGGTGGATCTGAAGAAAGCGCCGGTGAACGTGCGCGATATCGTGTACCGGAGCGTGCAGGGCATTCAGCCGAAGGTCGACGCGCGCGGGCAGCGGATTATCGTGCGGCTGCCGCCCGCGCCCGTGATCGTTCACGGCGACGACGTCCGGCTCGTCCAGGTGCTGTACAACCTGCTCGACAATGCGTCGAAGTATTCGCCGAACGGCGAGCGCGTCGAGCTCCACGTGCGCACCGAGCAGAACGTGGTTGCGATCCAGATCGTCGATTACGGGATCGGCATCGTGCCCGGCGCGCAGGAATCGATCTTCGACCCGTTCGAGCAGGAGAATGCCGCGGAGCGCCACGCGCCCGGCGGGCTCGGGCTGGGGCTTGCGATCAGCAAGAAATTCGTCGACCTGCACGGTGGCAGCATCACGGCCGACAGCGCCGGGATCGGCGCGGGGTCGACGTTTACGGTCCGGCTGCCGATCGCGGAATCGAATCGTGCGGTCGAGCACGTGCAAAAGGCGCCGGCGCCATCCTCCATGCATGCGCTGCGCATCCTGATCGTCGACGACAACCGCGAATCGGCCGACACGCTCGCCATCCTGATGCAGATCAAGGGCCACACGGCCCGCGTCGCGTACCACGCGCGCGATGCACTGCCGATAGCCCGCGAATTCGCGCCGCATCTGATGCTGATCGATCTCAGCATGCCGGACGTCAGCGGGTTCGAGCTGCTCCAGACGTTGCGCTCGACCGGCGCCGCACCCGACTCGTACTATGTCGCGCTGTCCGGACATGTGCGTTCGTCGGACCGACAGGACACCACGGACGCCGGCTTCCACGATCATTTCGCGAAGCCGATTCCGATCGAGGCGCTGGACACGCTGCTCGCGCGCGTGGAGGACGATGCGCGTCGCCGCGGCCGGCTGTGACGATCGGCACGGCCACCGCGGAGCGACGCGCGGGAGCCGCGAGAGGGGCTAAAATCCGCCGCCTGGGCATCCATACGAGCAAGCGTTTTGACGGAGTTCGAGCAGGGTTTCATCCTCACCCGCCACTGGCGGGACACAGCGTCCGGCATCGAGATCGAGTTCTGGCTGGCAACCGAACACGGCCCGCGCCGCGTGCGGTTGCGCCCGCAGGAAGCCGTCGCGTTCGTGCCGGCCGAGCAGCAGGCGCTCGCCGAACGCACGCTGGCCGGCGAACGTGATGCCGAACTGCGCCCGCTCGCGCTGCGCGACTTCCGCCAGCGCGCCGTCGCCGGCCTCTATTGCCGCCGCTACCGCAATCTGTCCGGGCTCCAGAAACGCCTCGCCGCAGCCGGCGTCGACGTCTACGAAGCCGACATCCAGCCGCCCGACCGCTACACGATGGAGCGCTTCATCACGGCGCCCGTGCTGCTTCGCGGCACGGCCGGCCGCGACGGCACGCTGACCGACGGCGAACTGAAACCCGCGACCGGCTATCGCCCGACGCTGCGCTGCGTGTCGCTCGACATCGAGACGAGCGTCCACGGCGAGCTGTATTCGATCGCGCTCGAAGGCTGCGGGCAGCGGCAGGTCTACATGCTCGGGCCGCCCAACGGCGACGCGCCGGCCGTCGACTTCAACCTCGACTACTGCGACAACCGGGCCGAGATGCTCACGCGGCTCAACGACTGGTTCGGCGCGCACGATCCCGATGCGGTGATCGGCTGGAACCTCGTGCAGTTCGACCTGCGCATCCTGCATGCGCACGCGGAGCAATACGGCGTGCCGCTGAAGCTCGGGCGCGGCGGCAGCGTGCTCGAGTGGCGCGCGCATGGTCAACAGCCCGACCACTTCTTCGCGGGTGCGGCCGGCCGCCTGATCCTCGACGGCATCGACATGCTGAAATCGGCGACGTGGTCGTTCCCGTCGTTCAGCCTCGAGTACGTGTCGCAGTCGCTGCTCGGCGAAGGCAAGGCTGTCGACAATCCGTATCAGCGAATGGACGAGATCCAGCGCCGCTTCGATCACGACAAGCCCGCGCTCGCGCACTACAACCTGAAGGACTGCGAACTCGTCACGCGCATCTTCGAGAAGGCCGACCTGCTGTCCTTCGCGCTCGAACGCGCGAGCGTCACGGGCCTTGCGGCCGATCGCACCGGCGGCTCGGTCGCCGCGTTCACGAACCTGTACCTGCCGCGCATGCACCGGCTCGGCTACGTCGCGCCGAACCTCGGCGACGTGACGGGGCAGAACAGCCCCGGCGGCTTCGTGATGGATTCGCGGCCCGGGCTGTACGATTCGGTCCTCGTGTTCGACTACAAGAGCCTCTATCCGTCGATCATCCGCACGTTCCTGATCGATCCGGCCGGGCTGATCGAAGGGCTCGCGCACCCGAGCGACGACGCGTCCGTGCCAGGCTTTCTCGGCGCGCGCTTCTCGCGTACCGCGCATTGCCTGCCCGACATCGTGCGGCGCGTGTCCGAAGGCCGCGACGAAGCGAAACGCCAGCGCAACGCGCCGCTGTCGCAGGCGCTGAAGATCATCATGAACTCGTTCTACGGCGTGCTCGGCTCGACGGGCTGCCGGTTCTTCGATCCGCGCCTCGCGTCGTCGATCACGATGCGCGGCCACGAGATCATGCATCGCACGCGCGAGCTGATCGAAGCGCAGGGTTACGAAGTGATCTACGGCGACACCGATTCGACTTTCGTGTGGCTCGGGCGCGAGCACGACGACGATGCGGCCGCCGCCAAGGGCCGCGCGCTCGTCGAACAGGTGAACCGCTGGTGGCAAGCGCACCTGCGCGACCGCTTCGGGCTGGAAAGCGCGCTCGAACTGCAATACGAGCGGCATTACCGCCGCTTCCTGATGCCGACCGTGCGCGGCGCGGAGGAAGGCAGCAAGAAGCGCTATGCGGGCCTCGCGGTCGCGGCGAATGGCGACGAGGACCTCGTGTTCAAGGGGCTCGAAACGGTGCGCACCGACTGGACGCCGCTCGCGCAGGTATTCCAGCGCGAGCTCTACCGGCGCGTGTTCAAGCGCGAGCCTTACCAGGAGTTCATTCGCGACTATGTGCGCCGCACGCTCGCCGGCGAATACGACGCACAACTGATCTATCGGAAGCGCGTGCGCCGGCCTTTGAGCGAGTATCAGCGCAACGTGCCGCCGCATGTGCGTGCCGCGCGGATCGCCGACGAATTCAACCAGGCGCGCGGCCGGCCGCTGCAGTACCAGCGCGGCGGCTGGATCAGCTACGTGATGACGACGGCCGGCCCGGAGCCGCTCGAGACGACGCGCTCGCCGATCGACTACGCGTTCTATGTGAGCCGCCAGTTGCAACCGGTCGCTGATGCAATCCTGCCGTTCCTGCGCGACGATTTCGAACGCGTGATTTCGGGGCAAGGGCAGTTGTTTTGAGATTGGAGGCGGGACGACATCACGCGCCGTCCTTGCGCGGCATGCGCGCCGCCGTCCGCTGGCCGGACCGACCGGCTGACCGGCCGCGGCAATCCCCCGATCATCCCTCTCCCCGCCCTCAAGTAACCGGCCCCGCGCCGCCCCGCCTTTTTTCCCTCACCCCGGCGCCTCGCCCCGCCCGCGCCCCGGGGAAAACCCGCCCCCTCCCAGCACAACTTCTCGTTGACACGTCGATTTTTGCCCCTCTAAGATGCACACAACGCTGCATACAACAAAACACACACCGATGTGTGGAGATAACAGCAGGGCGTACGGGTTTACCCATTTCAAAGTGAGGTCACCATGAATCGACTGTCTCGTTTCACCCGTCAAATCGCCGCGTGCACCGTGGCAGCCGCGGCGCTGGTCGCGGCCGCTCCGTCGGACGCCGCCGGGCCCGACGCCTGGGCCGCCGTGAAGAAGGCCGGCGTACTGCGCTGCGGCGCCGCGGTCGCGCCGCCGTACGTGATGCGCGACCCGAAGACGGGCGCCTACAGCGGTTTCTTCTCGGATCTGTGCCGCGATTTCGGGCAGAACGTGCTGAAGGTGAAGGTCGAATTCGTCGACACGAGCTGGGACAACATCGTGGCCGGCCTGCAATCGGACAAATGGGACCTGTCGCTCGCGCTGAACGACACGCCCGAGCGTGAGAAGGCCGTCGCGTTCTCCGTGCCGGCGACCGACTACAACGTCTCGTTCGTCTACAACCGGAACAACCCGAAGATCGCGAAGAACCTGCGCTCGCTCGCCGATATCGACAAGCCGAACGTCACGGTCGCGGTGATGTCCGGCACGTCGCAGGACAAGGCGATTTCGGCGGAATTGAAACAGGCGCGGATCATGCGGCTGCCGGGCAACGACGAGACACGCCTGTCGCTGATCTCGAAGCGCGCCGACCTGCTCGCCGACGCGAACATCACCAACATGCTGCTGACTGAAGCGCACCCGGACTGGGCGGCCAGCTTCAACCCCGCGCCGCCGCTCGCGCAGCAGGAAGTGGCGTTCGGCCTGCGCAAGGACACGCCGAAGGCCGATCTCGACGTGCTCAACAGCTACCTCGCCCAGCAGGTCAAGTCGGGCGCGGTGAACCGTCTGATCAAGACGTCCGTGCAAGCGATGCTCACCCCCGGCAAGTAAGCGCCGAGCTTGCAGACGGGCCCGACGGATCGCCGGCGGGCGCCGATTTTCCGATTCGCACTTTGCGCGCCGACGTCGGGCGCCGCTGGAGAGACAGTCATGTTGTCGCCTCAAACGACGGCCGTCCGGTCGGCCATGCATCCCCTTTCGACCACGCGCTTGGCTGCGTCCGCGCCCGGCGGCGATTTCGTGCGGCTGCGCGACGTGCACAAGTCGTACGGCCCGAACCTCGTCGTGATGGACGGCATGAGCCTCGACATGCGCGCCGACGACCGGCTCGTGATCATCGGCCCGAGCGGCAGCGGCAAGAGCTCGCTGCTGCGCGTGATGATGGGCCTCGAAGGCATCCAGCGCGGCGAGATCGCGTTCCAGGGCGCGTCGTACATCCGCGGCGGCGACGCGCGCGGCGGCTGGCGCATCGACGCGAAGCTGCAGAAGCAGGTCGGCATGGTGTTCCAGCACTACACGCTGTTTCCGCACCTGTCGGTGCTCGGCAACCTGATCCTCGCGCCGGTGCGCGTGGGCGGGCTGTCGAAGGCGGAAGCGACCGAGCGCGCACGCACGTATCTCGCGCGCCTCGGCCGCGGTGCTCGGCAACCTGATCCTCGCGCCGGTGCGCGTGGGCGGGCTGTCGAAGGCGGAAGCGACCGAGCGCGCACGCACGTATCTCGCGCGCCTCGGCCTCGAAAGCAAGCTGCATGCATATCCGAGCCAGCTCTCCGGCGGCCAGAAACAGCGCGTGGCGATCGCGCGCGCGCTAATGCTCGAACCGAAGCTGATGCTGTTCGACGAAGTGACGTCCGCGCTCGATCCGGAGATGGTGGTGGAAGTCCAGAACGTGATGCTGCAGCTCGCCGAGCAGAAGATGGCGATGATCATCGTCACGCACGACATGCACTTCGCGCGGGACATCGCGACGCGCGTCGTGTTCTGCGCGAACGGCAAGATCGTCGAGCAAGGCGCGCCGGATCAGATCTTCAAGTGTCCGAAGGAAGCGCGCACGCGGGAATTCCTCGAGAAAGTCCTGCATCTCGACTGAGGCCGAAGCCATGAACTACCACTTTGATTTCAGCTTCCTCGCCGGCAGCCTCGGCGCGCTTCTCGACGGGCTGAAGGTCACCGTCGTGCTGGCTGTGGCCGCGAACGCGATGGGCCTCGTGCTCGGCTTCGTGCTGTGCCTGCTCGCGATGAGCCGCTGGGCGATCGTGCGCTGGCCCGCGCAGCTCTTCATCGAATTCTTCCGCTGCACGCCCGCGCTGCTGCAGATCATCTGGTTCTTCTACTGCATCCCGATGATGGTCGACGTGTTCATCGACCCGATCGCGATGGGCGTGCTCGCGCTCGGCCTGAACCTGACCGCGTTCAACGCGGAAGCCTACCGCGCCGGCGTGCAGGCGGTGCCGAAGGAACATCTCGATGCCGCGGTGGCGCTCGGCCTGCGGCCGTGGCAACGCACGATCTTCGTCGTGCTGCCGCAGGCGCTGCGCACCGCCATGCCGGTGCTGCTGACGAACGGCATCGGCAGCCTGCAGCAAAGCGCGCTGGTCGCGATCGTCGCGGTGGCCGACCTGATGTACGTCGCGAAGAGCATCGCGACCGAAGCGTACCGGCCGCTCGAAACCTACTCGGTCGTCGCACTCGTGTATTTCGCGCTGTCGCTGCCGATCGCGAAACTCGTCCACGTCATCGAGCGCCGCCAGGACGTCGCCGTCCAGCGCTGAGGAGCCCGTCGTGAATCTCGATTTTTCCGTCGTCTGGCCGTACTGGCTCGTGCTCGCGAAAGGCCTCGCGCTGACGCTGGCCTTCACCGTCACGTGCGCGCTCGTCGGCAGCCTGCTCGGCTTCGTGCTGAGCCTCCTGCGGATGTCGCCGTCGCGCTGGCTGCGCGGGCCCGTTACCGCGTTCGTCGAATTCTTCCGCGGCACGCCGCTGCTGATCCAGCTGTTCTGGGTGTTCTTCTGCTTCCCGGTCGTGCTGCGGCTGCCGATTCCGCCGTACCTGTCGGTGCTGATCTCGCTGACGCTGTACATGGCCGCCATCACGAGCGAGACGTTTCGCGGTTCGCTGAAGTCGATCGCCGGCGAGCAGCACGACGCGTGCATCGCGCTCAGCCTTTCGCCGCACGTGAAGATCGTCTACGTGATCTTTCCGCAGGCGTTGCTGCGCGCGATCCCGCCGCTGCTGTCGAACGTCGTGAGCCTGTTCAAGGAAAGCGCGCTTATCTCGTCGGTGGGGATCGCCGACCTGATGTTCGTCGGCCAGAACGTGTCGAACAGCACCGCGCGGCCCGTCGAGTTCCTGACCACCGTCGCCGTCATCTATTTCCTCGTCGCCTTTCCGCTGACCCGCCTGGTCGGCGTAGTGGAGTCCAGGATGCTCAGGCGCTATGCCTACTAACTCGCAACGCTCTCACCCAAGCCGGAGAACTCTCATGCAACTGACAGGCATTCTGCCCGCACTCGTCACGCCGTTCGATGCATCGGGCGCGATCGATCACGACACGCTCGCGTCGATCCTCGAATATCAGCTCGCCGCGGGTGTCAGCGGCTTCGTGCCGCTGGGGTCGACCGGCGAGTACTACGCGCTCACGAACGACGAGCGCCGCGCGGTGATGAAGACCGTGCGCGAAGTGGTCGGCAACCGCGGCACGCTGATCGCCGGCGCGAACGGCTCGTCGACGCGCGAGGTGATCGAGCAGGTCCGCCAGGCGCGCGATGCCGGCTACACGAACATCCTGATCGCGCCGCCGTACTACGCGCTGCCGTCGCAGGACGAACTGATCGGCCACTACGACGCGATTCTCGCCGCGGTGACCGACGTGAACGTGATCCTGTACAACTATCCGGTGCGCACGAACGTCGAGGTCGGCTTCGGCGTGCTCGACGCGTTCAAGGATCATCCGCGCGTGATCGGCATCAAGGAAAGCAGCGGTAACCTGCTGCGCGCGATCGAGATCGGCGGCAAGTACCGCGACCACTATCAGCTGTCGTGCGGCTCCGACGACCAGGCGCTCGACTTCTTCCTGTGGGGCGCGACGAGCTGGATCTGCGGGCCCGCGAACTGCTTCGCGAAACAGGTCGTGAGCTTCTACGACAAATTCTCGGCCGGCGACATCGCGGGCGCGCAGAACGTGATGCGCTCGCTGTTCCCGGTGATGGCGAGCATGGAGTCGGGCAAGTTTATCCAGAAGGTCAAGTACGGCTGCGAGCTGGCCGGCTTCAAGGTCGGCAACGCCCGCATGCCGCTGCAGCCGCTGACGGACGACGAGAAGGCGGCGTTCCGCGCGATCTTCGAGGCGTCGCAGGCGTAAGGCCGTCATGCGTATCCGTACCGGCGCCAACCGGCGCCGGTATGCCGACCGAGGAACCTCAACATGACGATTCACAGCTTTACCTGTATCGAAGGCCATACCGAAGGCATGCCGGTGCGCATGGTGATCGACGGCGCGCCGTCGCCGCAGGGCGCGACGATGAACGCGCGCCGCGAGGATTTCGTCGCGCATCACGACTGGATTCGCCGCACGCTGATGCTGGAGCCGCGCGGCCATGCGCACATGTCGGGCACGATCTTCTATCCGCCGGTCAGCGACAACGCGGATTTCAGCCTGCTGTTCATCGAGACGTCCGGCTGCCTGCCGATGTGCGGCCATGCGACGATCGGCTCGATCGCGTTCGCGATCGAGGAGCGCGTCATCGTGCCGAAGCAACCGGGCACGGTCACCGTCGACGTGCCGGCCGGGCAGATCGTCGCGCGCTACGAGACGGACGGCGCGCGCGTGACGTCGGTGCGCTTCACCAACGTGCCGAGCTTCCTGCTCGCTCGCGACGTCGCGATCGAGATTCCCGCGCTCGGCACGCTGGCCGTCGATATCGCGTACGGCGGCAACTTCTATCCGATCGTCGAGGTTCAGCCGAACTTCCCCGGTTGCGAACACTTCACGCCGGACGAGTTGCTCGCGTGGGGCCGCGATGTGCAGCGCGCGGTCAACGCGGCGCTCGACGTCGTGCATCCCGATCATCCGGCGATCCGCGGCGTGCGGCACTGCATGTGGACGGGCAAGCCGATCGCGGACGATGCGCACGGGCGCGCGGTGGTGATCGCCGGCGACAGCCTCGTCGACCGCTCGCCGTGCGGCACCGGAAGCTCGGCACGCGTCGCGCAGCGCTTCGCGCGCGGCTGGCTGAAAGCGGGTGAAGCGTATTGTCACGAGAGCCTGATCGGCAGCCGCTTCATCGGCCGCGTGGAATCGGTCGAGCGTCTGAACAGCGGGCTGGACGCCGTGCGGCCGAGCATCGAAGGACGCGCGTGGGTCACCGGGCGCGCGCAGTATCGCGTCGATTCGTCCCAGCCGTACGCGCACGGCTTCAGCCTGCAGGAGTTCGTCAATTGAACGCGATTGCGCGAGAACCTGTGCCCGCATCGCCCGGCACAGCACGCAACGAAACAGCCGTCGTGATCGGCGGCGGAATCGTCGGCGTGTGCTGCGCGCTCTATCTGCAACGCGACGGCCACGCCGTCACGCTGATCGATCCCGCCGCGCCCGGCGACAGCACCGCGAAATGGAGCTGTGGGCAGATGGCTGTCAGCGAGGTCATCCCGCTGTCGAAGCCGGGCATCCTGCTGAAGGTGCCGCGCTGGCTGATGGACCAGAAGGGGCCGCTCGCGCTGCGGCCCGGCGCACTGCCGGGCATCCTGCCGTGGTTCTTCCGGTTCGTCGCATCGGCCCGTCACGCGAGGATCGTGTCGATCGCGCAGGCGATGGCCACGCTGACGCACGACGTCTATTCCGACTACGCGCCGCTGCTCGATGCATGCGGCGACCGCGCGCTGCTGGGCCAGCGCCCGGTACTCGAAGTGTTCGACGATCCGGCCGGCATCGCGCACGAGCAGCCGCATCTCGAGCTGCGGCAGTCGCTCGGCTTCGCATCGCAGCGGCTGACGGCCGCCGATATCGGCGATCTCGAACCGGCGCTCGCCGGCCGGTTCCGGCACGGGCTGCTGTTTCCCGACTGGCGCGCGGTCAACGATACCGAAGGCTTCATCGCGGCGCTGACGGCCAGCTTCGAGGCGCAAGGCGGACGCCGCATCCGCGCGAACGCCGCGCGCATCGACGAAGCCGACGGGCGCGCGACCGGCGTGACGCTCGTGAGCGGCGAGCGCGTCGCGGCCGATCACGTCGTCGTCGCGGCCGGCACGGGGTCGCGGCAGTTCTTCGGGCAGCTCGGCGTGCGCGTGCCGCTCGAAGGCATCGCCGGCTACCAGGCGCTGCTCGCCGACCCGGGCGTCGAATTCCGTCACTCCGTGATTTACGCGGACGGCGGCTTCTGCTTCAGCCCGATGACGCGCGGGCTGCAGATCGGCGGCACCATCGAGTTCGCGGGCCGCGATGCGGCGCCGAACTTCCGGCGCGCGGACATCATCCTGGAGAAAGCCAAACGCATCCTGCCAGAGCTGCGGACCGCGCACGTCGAATACGGCGTCGGCTATCGGCCGTTCCTGCCCGACACGAAACCGGTGATCGACCGCTCGAAACGGCTGCCGAATGTGATCATGGCATTCGGCCACGGCCAGCTCGGCCTCACGCTCGGCGCGACGACCGGCCGCCTGGTCGGCGACCTCGCGGCCGGCCGTCCGACGCGGCAGGACCTGTCGCCCTTCAGCGCTTATCGCTTCGCCTGACATTCGAGACCCTTCATGCACTCCTACGAACGACTTTTCATCGACGGCCGCTGGGTGGCGCCCGTTCGCGGCCAGACCTTCGACACGCTCGACCCGAGCGACGAAACCGTGATCGCGAAGGTGGCGGCCGCCACCGCCGAAGACATCGATCTCGCGGTTAGCGCCGCGCGCCGCGCGTTCGACGCAGGTCCGTGGCCGCGCATGACCGGCGCACAGCGCGCCGCCGTGCTGCGCGCGATCGCGCAACGCATCCGCGACCGCCTGCCCGAGCTGGCCGAACTCGAAGTGCGCGACAACGGCAAGCCGCTGCCCGAAGCGCTGTGGGATCTCGGCGACGCTGCCGGCTGCTTCGACTTCTACGCAGGGCTTGCCGAGCAGCTCGACGGCAACGCCGAAACGCCGGTGCCGCTGGCCGACGAGCGCTTCAGCACGGTCGTCCGCAAGGAGCCGATCGGCGTGGCCGGCGCAATCATCCCGTGGAATTTTCCGCTGCTGATGGCCGCGTGGAAGGTCGCGCCCGCGCTCGCGGCCGGCTGCACGATGGTGCTCAAGCCGTCCGAGCTGACGCCGCTCACCGCGCTGGAGCTGGCCGGCATCGCCGACGCGGCCGGGCTGCCGGCCGGCGTGCTGAACGTCGTGACGGGCCTAGGCGCGGATGCCGGCGCGCCGCTCGCCGAACACCCGGGCGTCGACAAGCTCGCGTTCACCGGCAGCGTGCCGACTGGCAGCCGGATCATGCAGGCCGCCGCGCGCGACATCAAGAACGTAAGCCTCGAACTCGGCGGCAAGTCGCCGTTCATCGTGTTCGGCGATAGCGATCTCGAAGCGGCCGTCGAGTGGATCCTGTTCGGCATCTTCTGGAACCAGGGCGAAGTGTGTTCGGCCACGTCGCGCGTGCTCGTCGAGCGCTCGCTGTACGCGCCGCTCGTCGAGCGGCTCGCGCAGGAAGCGCGCAAAATCAGGATCGGCAACGGCCGCGACGAAGGCATGCTGCTCGGCCCGCTGGTCAGCCGCGGGCAGTACGACAAGGTGCGGGAAGCGATCGCGCGCGGCCGCGACGAAGGCGCGCGGCTCGTGACGGGCGGCGGGCGGCCCGCGCATCTCGAACGCGGCTACTTCATCGAGCCGGCCGTGTTCGCCGACGTGCCGGAAGACAGCTGGATCTGGCGCGAGGAAATTTTCGGGCCGGTGGTGTGCGTGCGGCCGTTCGATACGGAAGACGAGGCGGTTCGCTCGGCCAACGATTCGCGCTTCGGTCTCGCGGCGGCCGTGATGTCGGCCGACCTGCCGCGCTGCGAGCGCGTGGCACGCGCGATGCGCGCAGGCATCGTGTGGATCAACTGCTCGCAGCCGACGTTCACGGAGGCGCCGTGGGGCGGCTACAAGCAGAGCGGGATCGGACGCGAGCTCGGCGAGTGGGGGCTGAACAACTACCTCGAGATCAAGCAGATCACGCGCTACGACAGCGACAAGCCGTGGGGCTGGTACATCAAGTAGGAAGGTGAATCGATCATGCGCTGGAACAAAACGCTGCAACTCGTCGACGTGCATTGCGAGGGCGAGATCGGCAAGGTCATCACCGGCGGCGTCCTCGACGTGCCGGGCAAGACCATGCTCGACAAGATGAATCACATCAATGAGATCGACGACAGCTTGCGGCGCCTGGTCGTGCTCGAACCGCGCGGCTGCCTGCAGATGTCGGTCAACCTGCTGCTGCCGCCGACGCGGCCGGAAGCGCAGGCGGGCTTCATCGTGCTGCAGGCCGACAAGGCGCATCCGATGTCGGGCAGCAACTGCATCTGCGTCGTGACCGCGCTGCTCGAACTCGGGATGGTGCCGATGCAGGAACCGGAGACCACCGTCGTGCTCGACACGCCGGCCGGGCTCGTCACCGCGCGGGCCGCATGCCGCGACGGCCGCTGCGTCGGCGTCTCGCTCGACATGGTGCCGTCGTTCGTCGAACACCTCGATGTCGACGTGCACACGGCGGAATTCGGCACGATCAAGGCCGACATCGCGTTCGGCGGCGTGTACTACGCGCTCGTCGACGTCGATCAGATCGGGCTCGACATCGCGCCGGGCAATGCGCGGCAACTCGCGACGCACGGCGTACGGCTCAAGGAGATCATCAACCGGCAGGTCGCCGTCCAGCATCCGCTTTACCCGGAGATCAACGAAGTCGCGTACGTGATGTTCCGCAACAGGGTGGACGACACGGTGTACCAGACCTGCACGACGCTGCCGCCCGGCCGCGTCGACCGCTCGCCGTGCGGGACCGGCAGCTCGGCCAATCTCGCGACGCTCGCCGCGCGCGGGCGCGTGCAGGTCGGCGATCGCCTGACGTCGCGTTCCACGATCGGCGGCGAATTCCGCGTCGAGCTGCTGGGTACGACCGAAGTAGGCGGGCGGCCGGCCGTGCTGCCGCGCGTCACCGGGCGCGCATGGGTGTTCGGGTTCCAGCAACTCGGCGTCGATCCCGACGATCCGCTCGCCGCCGGGTTCATGCTCAGCGACACGTGGGGCGACGGTTTCGGGCCGTCCGCGCCGTCTGGCACGTGAGGACGCGATGCTAAACTTCAGAGCGCGCCCGGCGACCCGGGTCGATTACAGGAAGGGCAGCGAGATGAGCAAAGAGGCCGTTGAAACCGAAGGTGGCGGCCGCCGGCACGGCGGGCGGTATGTGTATGAGGAATTGCGCAAGCAGATCCTGACGCTGAAGCTGAAACCCGGCGTGCAGCTCGACGAAATCTCGCTGGCCGCGCAGTTCGGCCTGTCGCGTTCGCCGGTGCGCGACGCGATCGCGCGGCTGAGCAGCGAGGGCCTCGTCACGATCCTGCCGAACCGCACGACGCTCGTCACGCCGTTCGAGATCGAGGAATTCCCGAAATACATCTCGGCGCTCGACCTGATCCAGCGCGCGGTCACGCGGCTCGCGGCCACGCAGCGCTCCGAAGCCGACCTCGCGAAGATCCGCAAGGCCGACGACATCTACATGGAGGCCGTCGCGAGCGGCGACTTCCAGGCGATGTCGGAGACCAACAAGGCGCTCCACATGGCGATCGCGCACGCCGCGAACAATCCCTACTTCGTCGGCTACTACGAGCGGCTGCTCGGCGAAGGGCAGCGCCTGCTTCATCTGCATTTCGACTTCACCGTGAGCTCGCCCACGGCCGCCAAGCTCGGTCGCGACCACGACGAACTGATCGACGCGATCGTGCGGCGCGATGCGGACGCCGCCGAACGCGCCGCGCACGAGCACACGATGCTGTTCCAGAAGCGCTTCCTCGATTACATGCGGCAGAACATGACGGAGTCGATGGCGGTGCTGTAAGCGGAACACCGAAGGCCGGCGGCACCACGCCCATCCAGCTAAAATACCGCCCTGCCGCGCGTCCCGCCGCGGCCGGAGGATACTCACATGACCGCACGTCGCGGTGCCGCGGTCGCCATCGCGCCCGGTCACGAGACAGCCAGCCTGTCGAAAGCACAGAAAACGTTCAATACGCTCGTCAAGCAAATCGAGAAGCGGCGCGAGCGTCTCGGCGCGTGGGACGCCGTGATGCCGGCGTTCCAGAAGAAATTCGTGGACGCGCTGTTGCCGCTCGAACAGGCATCCACCGCGCTGCGGATCAAACTGCTGCACCTGCTCGACGACGCGTTCCTGCAGAAGGGCTTGAGCAAGGCCGAGCAACGCACGCTGTCCGACCTGATCGCCGACATGGCGCGCGATTTAATGCAGGTCAGCGACGACGCGGCGCTGAAGGTCATTTACAACCGGCATGTCGGACCCGCGAACGTGGGCAACGCGGCGGCCGAGCCCGATTCCGAGCCGCAATCGCAACCGCAATCGCCAGAGGATCTCGACTCGCTGTCCCCCGACGAACTCGCCGAGCGGCTGCAGGCCGAACTCGACGCTCAGTTCGAACGCGACATGGCCGCTCACGCGGCCCGGGAGGCCCAGCGCGCGAAGCGCAAGAAAGCGCCGAAGCAATCGGCCGCGCAGGCCAGGATCGAAGCCGAGCAGGCCGAATCGAGCAAGTCGATCCGCGAGATCTATCGGAAGCTCGCCAGCGCGCTGCATCCCGATCGCGAAACCGATCCGCGCGAGCAGGAACGCAAGACCGTGCTGATGCAGCGGGTCAACCATGCTTATGCGAAGGGCAATCTGCTGCAGTTGCTGGAACTGCAGCTGGAGATCGAGCAGATCGACCGGCGTGCGATCGACGGGCTCAGCGAAGCGCGGCTCACGCGCTACAACGGCATCCTGGAAGAGCAGATCCGCGAGCTCGATCAGGAGATCCAGCACGTCGAGAACGATTTCCGGCGCACGTATGGCATCGCATCGTCCACCAAGGTCGCGCCCGATACCGTGATGCGCATGCTCACGCGCGATATTGCCGGCATGCAGCGCGGCAATCAGGATCTCGCCGTGGCGCTGCGCGAGTTCGAGGATCCGGACAAGGTCAGGGACTGGTTGAAGGACATGAAGCGCAGGCCTGCGTCGTCGCGCTTCGATGACGAGTCGTTTTAAGCGGCAAGCTGGCGCACACCGGCGAACGCACGACGTATCACCGCATTTCCCCCATCCCACCCATCAGCGCCATCAACTGCTCCCGCAGCCACTGACTACCCTGGTCCTGATCGGCGCTGCGATGCCAGTAGCAGAAGTATTCGAGCCCGGGCATCTCGAACGGCAGTTCGAGAATCCGCGCCGGATAGCGCTGCAGCAGCCTGAGCGGCGCGGTCAGCGCGAGATCGCCGCGCATCGCGATCAGCGGCGCGACCATGTAGTGCTGCACGCGCATCTGGATGTTGCGGCGCAGCCCCAGGCGCGTCAGCTCCGCGTCGACGTGCCCGCTGCCCTTGCGGCGGCTCGACACGTGGATGTGCCCCATCGACAGGTAGTCGTCCATGGTCAGCGTGTCGCCCTTGAACGGGTGATCGTCGCGGATCATGCACGCGTAACGGTCGCGCACGAGCAGCGCCTGATGCAGATGCGGATCGCCGATCAGCGGCGCGTCGATCGCGATGTCCACCGAGCCGTTTGCGAGCGCGGTCGCCACTTCGCGCCGGTCCATCGTGTAGCTGCGCACGTGCATGCCCGGCGCATGTGTCTGCAGCAGCTCGCCGAGCGCGGGCAGCAGCAGCGCTTCGGTCAGGTCGCTCATGCTGAGCCGGAACACGCGCTCGGACGACGCCGGATCGAACACGTCGCCTTCGTGCGCGCTCGAATCGAGCAGTTGCAGCGCCTCGCGCACGCGGCCGACGATGTTCTCGGCCATCGGCGTCGGCATCATCCCGGCCGGCGTGCTGACAAACAGCGGATCGTTCAGCGTCTTGCGCAGCCGCGCCAGCGCGTTGCTGACGGCCGGCTGCGTGAGGTTCAGCACCTCGGCCGCGCGCGTCAGGTTGCGCTTGTTGTAGATCGCCTCGAATACGACGAACAGGTTCAGATCAATCTTCGAAAGCCGCATCGCCGGATCTCCTTGCCGGCATCTTAATACGGCGCGCGCCGCCCGTTCGCCCATGTCGCTCCCTCGCGCGGCGCGAGGCTCAGCCGCGAGGCGGCCGCGTCAGGTACGGCTCGGTCGAGCCGCGCACGCCGTCCTTGATCTCCATCCGTGCGATCGCCTGCAGGTGCACCTCGTCCGGGCCGTCGGCGAAGCGCAGCGCGCGGCCCCAGGTCCACATGTCGGCGAGCGGCGTGTCCGGGCTCAAGCCCATCGCGCCGAACACCTGCATCGCGCGGTCGCATACGTCCGTGTACACGGTCGGCACGAGCGCCTTGATCATCGAGATTTCCTTGCGCGCGGCCTTCGCGCCGACCTTGTCGATCATCCACGCGGCCTTCAGCACCAGCAGGCGCGCCTGGTCGATCTCGATGCGCGAGCGCGCGATCCATTCGCCGATCGTGCCGTGCCGGTTCAACGGCTTGCCGAACGCCTCGCGCGACTGTGCGCGGTCGATCATCAGCTCCAGCGCCAGCTCGGCCGCGCCGATCGAACGCATGCAGTGATGGATGCGCCCCGGCCCGAGGCGCGCCTGCGCGAGCGCGAAGCCGCTGCCTTCCTCGCCGAGCAGGTTGCGCGCGGGCACGCGCACGTTGTCGAACGTGATCTCGCAGTGCCCTTCCGGCGCGTGGTGATTGACCACCGTGATGTTGCGCACGACCGTCACGCCCGGCGTGTCGCGCGGCACGAGGATCATGCTCTGCTGCTGGTGCGACTCGGCATCGGGATCGGTCTTGCCCATCACGATGAAGATCTTGCAGTTCGGATGCGCGGCGTTCGTGATGAACCACTTGCGGCCGTCGATCACGTAGTCGTCGCCGTCGCGCCGGATGCGCGTCGTGATGTTGGTCGCATCCGACGATGCCACGTCGGGCTCGGTCATCGCGAACGCCGAACGGATCTCGCCGCGCAGCAGCGGCAGCAGCCACTGTTCGCGCTGCTCGGGCGTCGCGAACATGTGCAGCAACTCCATGTTGCCGGTGTCCGGCGCGTTGCAGTTGAACACCTCCGACGCCCAGCTCACGCGCCCCATGATCTCGGCGAGCGGCGCGTATTCGAGGTTGGTGAGGCCCGTGCCGGGCTCGTCGTCCTTCAGGTGCGGCAGGAACAGGTTCCACAGCCCTTCGGCCTTCGCGCGCTCCTTCAGCTCCTCCATGAACGACACGGGATACTGGCCCGCGTGCACTTCGTCGTTCCACTGGCGGATGCGCGGCACGATGTGCGCGTCCATGAACGCATGCACGCGTTCGCGCAGCGCTTCCACTTTCGGGGTGTAGCCAAAGTCCATGATCGACTCCTCGAGATTGCGTGTTCGGTTCGGTCAGAAGGCCGAGACACCGCCGTCGACGGCGACGGCCTGCCCGGTCAGATAAGTGTTTTCCTTCGCGCACAGCATCAGCATCGTCGCGACGATTTCGTCGGGCCGGCCGAGCCGCTTCATCGGCGAGCCCTGCGCGAGAAAGTCCTGGCGGTCGCCGATGTCGCTGTCGGTGACCATCGGCGTCGTGCTGTAGAACGGGCACACCGCGTTCACGCGAATGCCGTGGCGCGCGTATTCGAGCGCGGCCGTCTTCGTGAGCCCGACCACCGCGTGTTTCGACGCCGCATAGGCGGCCAGCTTCGGCGCGCCGCCGAGCCCGGCCATCGACGCGACGTTCAGAATCACACCTTCGCGCTGCGCGAGCATCTGGCGGATCTGGTGCTTCATCCCGAAGAACACGCCCTTCGCATTCACCGCGAAGCTCAGGTCGAGATCGGCTTCGTCGGTGTCGATCAGCGCCTTCATCGGCGGCGCGATGCCCGCGTTGTTGATGCCGACGTCGAGCCGCCCGAAGCGCGCCACCGCCGCCTGCACCAGCGCTGCCACGTCAGCTTCGACGCGCACGTCGCAGCGCTGCGCGATCACGTCGGCACCGGCCGCGCGCAGCGGCGCGGCAACGCGTTCGAGCGCGTCGTCGTTCAGGTCGCCGAGCGCGAGCCGCGCGCCCATCGCCGCCAGCTCGCTCGCGAGCAGCGCACCGAAGCCGCTCGCGGCGCCGGTGATCATCACGGCCTGCCCCGCATAGCTGTCGAGTTTCATCGCGCGCTCAGATCGTCAGGCCGCCGTCGACGACGATGCATTCGCCGTTCGTATAGCTCGCCGCATCCGACACGAGATACAGCACGGTGCCGGCCATCTCGCGCGGCTCCGCGTGGCGGCGCAGCGGGATCTTCGCCATCCAGCTTTCGTAGATGTCCTTGTCGGCGAACAGCGCGCCCGCGAACTTCGTCTTCGTGAGGCCCGGCAGCAGCGCGTTCACGCGGATGCCGAACGGCCCGCACTCCTTCGCGAACGCCTTCGTCATGTTGACGACGGCCGCCTTCGTGATCGAGTAGATGCCCTGCCGGTCGCCCGGCTGCAGCGCGTTCACCGACGCGGTGTTGACGATCGCGCCGCCGCCCTGCGCCTTCATCAGCTTGCCGGCCTCGACCGACATGAAGAAGTAGCCGCGGATGTTCACATCGACGGTCTTTTCGTACGCGGCGAGATCGGTATCGAGGATGTGCCCGAAATACGGGTTCGCGGCCGCGTTGTTTACGAGGATGTCGAGCCGGCCGTGCTTGCCGCGGATCGTCTCGAACGTCGCGGCAATGTCCTCCAGCCGCCCGACGTGACAGGCCAGCGCTTCGGCGCGGCCGCCCGCCGCGACGATCGCGTCCGCGACCGCCTGGCAGTCGTCGAGCTTGCGGCTCGACACGATCACGTGCGCGCCCTGCTCCGCGAGCAGCTTCGCGATTTCCTCGCCGATGCCGCGGCTCGCGCCCGTCACCAGCGCGATCTTGCCCGTCAGGTCGAACAGATTCGTTGCCATGTTGCTGTGCTCCTCCATGTTGTAATTTGTCGTGCCGCCGCTCGGCGATGTCAGCGATGCGCGTCGATCACGCCGACGGCCATCTCGGCCAGCCGGCCGGCCATCGCGCCCACGCGCAGCGCCTGCTCGCTCGACGCGTTGCCCTGCAGCGCGCGCGCCTTCACGCCCTGCGCGATCGCCGCGAGCCGGAAGAAACTGAAGGCCAGATAGAAGTGCCAGTCGCGGATCGGCGCGAGGCCGCGCAGTTCGCAATAGCGCGCGACGATCGCCGCTTCATCGGGAATGCCGAGTTCGGCACGATCCTGGCCCGCGAGCCCGCGCACCTGGCCGCCCGACGGCAGCCGCAGGCACATGCAGAAGTACGCGAGATCGGCGAGCGGATTGCCGAGCGTCGACAGCTCCCAGTCGAGCACGGCCTGCACGCGATAGTCGTCGCGCGCGAACATCAGGTTGTCGATCCGGAAATCGCCGTGCACCAGCGCGGGCCGGCCCGTGTCTTCCGGGCATGCCTTCGGCAGCCAGTCGATCAGCGTCTCCATCGCGTCGAGGCGCTCCGTTTCCGCCGCGCGATACTGCTTCGTCCACACGCCGACCTGGCGCTCGAAGTAGTTGCCGGGGCGGCCGTAGTCGGCGAGGCCCACCGCGTCGACATCCACGTCGTGCAGCGCGGCCATCGTGCGCAGCAGTGCGTCGTAGCAGATCGCCCGATCGGCCTTCGGCAGTTCCGGCAGCGCCGGATCCCAGAAGATCCGGCCGTCCTCGAAGCTCATCACGTAGAACAGGCTGCCGATCACGTCGCGGTCTTCGCAGAGGTGATACGGATGCGCCACCGGCACCGCGGTGCCCGACAGCGCGGTGAGCACGCGGAATTCGCGATCGACCGCGTGCGCGGATTTCAGCAGTTCGCCGGGCGGCTGGCGGCGCAGCACGTAGCGGCCGCTCTTCGCGTGCAGCAGGAAGGTCGGGTTCGACTGGCCGCCGGCAAACTTCTCCATGTCGAGCGGGCCTTCGAAACCCGGCACGTGCGCTTCCAGATAGCGCGTGAGGCGGGCTACGTCGAGGGGCTGGGAAGGGTTCGTCATCGTCGCGATCGTTCGTGGGTCAGCCGTAGGTGCGCCACGCATGTCGTTCGGGATCCTCGAGATGCGGGATGCCGTTGAACGACGCAAGGTGGAACGCTTCGGCGTTGAAGAAAAACTGCGAAAGACTGCTGTTGCGGATCTGCAGGTTCAGCGCGATCGCGCTCGACGGCGGCGCGGCGAGCACCTGCTGCACCGTCACCGCGATCGGCCCGCCGGAACTCACCGCGAGCACGCGCTGGCTGCCGCCGTCGCGGATCGCGGCGCGCGCGTCGGAAACGCGCTGCTGGAAATACGCCCAGGTTTCGGGCGCGGTGTCGCCAAGCTTGTCGTCGGCCCATAGATGCAGCACCTGTCGCAGCGCGCGAAAGTGCTCCTTCATCGAGCCGGCCGCGAGCCGCGCGATCTCCGGATAGTCGCTGGCCGCCGCCGCGAACAGCCCGTGGAAGTCGTATTCGTTCAGCCCAGGATGGCGGTCGACCGGCGCGCCTTCGTGGCCCATCCCGCGCAGGATCGCGGCGACCGTCTGCGCATGGCGGTTCATCGTGCCGCAGATCACGCGGTCGAACGTCAGGCCCTGCGAGGCGAAGTACTCGCCGAGCCACGCGCCCTGCTGCTCGCCGGCAGCGGACAGCCGGTCGTAGTCGTCCGTGCCGAACGACGCCTGTCCGTGCCGTACCAGAAAGAGTTCAGCCATTGCCTGTCCGCCTGAAGGGAACCGAAGGCCCAGCATAGCGATCGCGCTTACATTTTTGAAATTTATTTTCTGAATCGACCGGTATTCATGGGATGAATTCCACCGATTCAGACAATGCGCTTTCAGAGAGTTTCGAGTTGCCCAGTGTCGCGGCACGCGAATTGCGACAGCAGGCACCGTCATATCACCACTCAGGAGGGTGCGATGCTCGGTACGATCCTTATCATCGTTCTGATTCTGCTGCTCATCGGAGCATTTCCTGCATGGCCCCACAGCCGGAGCTGGGGCTACTGGCCATCGGGCACTCTCGGGCTGGTCGTCGTCATCGTCGTGATACTGGTGTTGCTGGGGCGGATTTGAGCGGGAAGGCGCGCGTGCCGGTTGAACGCCCACGCGCGCCTTCCCCTGTCGCCGCCATCACTTCTTTACAAAGGCAAGCGATGATCGGCACCTCTGTAGCGCGTGCGGACGGCATCTGATGCCGTCGACCCACGCGGGCGGGACATCGCTGTCCGTTGCTCGCGCACCGATCCGTTCCAATTCAGGAGAACGTGTTTCCCGCCGCCCGCGAGCAACGCCGTGCGTACGTCGCGCATCAGCAGGGAGGATCGTCCTCCCGCGCGCCCCGCGCCCGGCAAATCCGAACGCCTCAGGTTATCAATTGATCGAAAAGATTCATTAGACGGTGCATCCTCCTGCGCGCGATGCTGGCCCCGCCCGTGAACGCTGCGTCATTGCAACGCCGCGCACGAAAATGGAGTGAGACACATGCCTACCGATCACCGTCAACGGCGCCACACGCTGTGGCTGCTATGCGCGCTGTCATTCATCCTCTACGTCGACCGCGTGAATCTCGCGACCGCGGCCGGCGCGATCAAGGCCGAACTCGGCCTGTCGAATACCGAGCTCGGCATCGCGTTCTCCGCGTTCGCCTATTCGTATGCAATCTGCCAGATCGGCGGCGGGTGGATCGCCGACCGCTTCGGCGCGCGCATCACGCTGATCGGCTGCGGGCTGATCTGGGTCGCCTCGACCTTCATGACCGGGCTCGTGCACAGCCTCGCGCTGCTGTTCGCCGCGCGCCTGCTGCTCGGTATCGGCGAAGGCGCGACGCTGCCCGCCCAGGCCCGCGCGATCACGCACTGGTTCTCGCGCGAACGGCGCGGCGTCGTGCAGGGCTTCACGCATTCGTTCTCGCGGCTCGGCAACGCGGTCACGCCGCCGATCGTCGCCGCGCTGATGACGTGGCTGTCGTGGCGCGCGGCATTCTTCGTGATCGGCGCGGTGACGCTGGTGTGGCTCGTGTGGTGGGTCGTCGGCTTCCGCGAGTACCCGCGCGGAGAAGGCGACGGCAATGGCTTCGGCCGCACGCACACCGCCGCGGCCGCGCGCCCGGCACCGGCCTCAGGCTCGACGCCGTGGGGGCCGCTGTTCCGCCGGATGGCGCCGACCATCTTCGTGTACTTCTGCTACGGCTGGACCGCGTGGCTGTTCTTCACGTGGCTGCCGACCTTCTTCCTGAACGGCCAGGGCCTTAACCTGAAATCGACCGCGCTGTTCGCGTCCGGCGTGTTCTTCGCGGGCGTGGTCGGCGACACGCTCGGCGGCTGGCTGTGCGACCGCATCTATCGCAAGACCGGCAACCTCGCGCTGTCGCGCCAGAGCGTGATCGTCGCGAGCTTCACCGGCGCGCTCGTCTGCCTGCTGCCGCTCGCGTTCGTGCATTCGACGGCCGGCATCGCGCTGTGCCTGTCCGGGTCGTTCCTGTGCCTCGAACTGACGATCGGGCCGATCTGGGCCGTGCCGAGCGACATCGCGCCGCAACACGCGGGCATCGCAAGCGGAATGATGAACGCGGGTTCGGCGATCGCGGGGATCCTGTCGCCGATCCTGTTCGGCTATCTGGTCGATCACACCGGCAGCTGGACGGTGCCGTTCGTCGGATCGGTCGCGATGCTGCTGATCGGCATCGTCGCCGCGCTGCGGATCCGGCCGGATCGCGCGTTGTCCGAAGCACGGCCGCCGCTCGCCGAAGCGCCGGTTGCACCGTCGGCGCGCTGAAGCCGTTCGCTTCGGGTTCGCCTGCCTCCCCGTCTCGCCAGCGTCGCCGTCGCGCTTCACAGTGTTCCGCGATGGTGGTGCCTCGGCTGGTTCGGCTGGTTCGGCTGGTTCGGCTGGTTCGGCTGGTTCGGCCGACGCGGCTTGTTCGGCTTGTTCGGCTTCGGTGTACTTGGCTGGCTCGGCCAGCTCGGCTGATTCGGCTGGTTCGGTCGCCTCGGCTGGCGCGGCTGGCTCGGCCGCCTCGGCTGGCAAACCGCGCCGTTACGCGGCGCCGTCATCGCCCGGCCCGCCTTCCCGGTGGAACAGCGCGAGAAACTGCTGCGCGGGAATGCTCAGCGGCCGGTCACGCCGCACGAGACTCCCGTACGACGGCAGCTTCTGGTCGAGCTCGTAATCGAGGATCGCCACGAGCCCGTGCTCCGCGTTGCGCTGCGCGACCGTCAGCGGAATCACGCCGAGCATGTGCGAACGGTCGACGAGGTTCATCGTCGTCAGGATCGAGCCCGTCTCGACCAGCCCGCGCGGCATTGGCTGGTGACGCGCGCGGAACTCTCGCTCGACGACCTCGCGCGCCGGGCTGCCGGCCGGCTGCAGGATCCACGTGTAATCGAGCAGCGCGTCGAATTCGATTGGCCCGGCGCCGGCAAGCGGATGGTCGCGGCCCGCGATGATCGCGAGCGCCTCGTCGTCCACCACGCGGAAGTCGCAATCGGTGCCGACGTTGCGTCCGATCACCACTTCGAGCACGCCTTCGCGCAACTGGGGCATCAGCCGGTCGCTGGTGTCGACCGCGATGTCGATCGCGAGCAGCGGATAGCGCGCCTTCAACTGCACCAGCGCCTCAGTGAGCCGCCCGGGCGACGCCGCCATGATGCTGCCGATGGCGAGCCGCCCCGCGCTGCCGAGCTGCAGCTCGCCGAGCTCGCGATTGAGCGCCTCCATGCTGCCGCGAATCCCGCGGAAATAGCCGAGCACGCGCTCGCCGGCCGCGTTCAGCACGAGCCCGCGCCCGACGCGGTCGAACAGCCGCTGGCCGAGCGCGCTTTCCAGCTCGGCCAGCATCTTCGTCGCGGCCGGCTGCGTGAGGCCCAGCTGCCCGGCGGCCGCGCGCAGCGTCGAGCATTCATCCACCGCGAGCAGCAGCGCGATCTGCCGCATCCGCAGCCGGTTCAGCAGTTGGGGAGTCGAGTCTCGTCGATCGATCGAGCCCATTTCGATTACTCCAGGTTATCGATTCATCAAGAGTTTTCAATTTACCGACTCATTCCGTCTACCTAGCATGAACCCCATAGACCAACGGCCACGCGCCGCCACCGGAGACACCGCATGAACCCGCAACCGACCGCCGCCCGTCACGGAGACGCCTCATGACGACCGCCGCTGCCCTGCCCGTCGTCGCGCTGACGCTCGGCGACCCCGCCGGCATCGGCGCCGAACTGATCGCGAAACTGCTCGCGCGGCCCGACGCGACGTCCCGCGCGAACCTCGTGCTGATCGGCGACCGCTGGCTGTGGGAAGCCGGCCAGCGCATCGCCGGCGTGACGGTCGACGTCGAGCCCGTCGAATCGCTCGCCGCCGCGCGCGGCCGGCCGTCCACCGCGCGCGCCGCGTTCGTCGCGGTCGACACGATCGATCCCGCGCAGGTCACGGCCGGCCAGCCGGGCGCGGCCGGCGGCCGCTCTACGCTGACGTTGCTCGACCAGTGTCTCGACGCCGCGCTCGCCGGCGACATCGACGCGATCTGCTTCGCGCCGCTGAACAAGTACGCGATGAAGCTCGGCGGGCTCAGGCACGACGACGAGCTGCACCACTTCGCGGCCACGCTCGGCGTGACCGGCTACTTCTGCGAATTCAACACGCTCGGCGAACTGTGGACCGCGCGCATCTCGTCGCATATTCCGCTGAAGGAAGCGGCGGCCCAATTGAGCGTCGAGCGCATCGAACAGGCATCCGAACTGATCTACCGGTCGCTGCTCGCGAACGGCATCGCGACGCCGAAGGTCGCGATCGCCGCGTTCAACCCGCACGGCGGCGACGGCGGCAGCTGCGGCCGCGAGGAAGTCGACATCATCGAGCCGGCGGTGCGCAAGCTGCAGGCGCGCGACTGGCCGACCGACACGCCGTTCCACGGCCCGTTCCCCGCCGACACGATCTTCCTGAAGGCGCAGGCCGGCGACTACCAGGCGATCGTCACGATGTACCACGACCAGGGGCAGATCGCGATCAAGCTGCTCGGCTTCTCGCGCGGCGTGACCGTGCAAGGCGGGCTGCCCGTGCCGATCACGACGCCCGCGCACGGCACCGCCTACGACATCGCGGGGCGCGGCACGGCCGACGTCGGCGCGACCTGGCAGGCGCTGCAGATCGCATGCCGGATGGGCGCCGCGCGCCGCACGCCCACCGTTTCGGCGTGACGCTCGCGCGCCGCTTGCACACGACAACATCGATTCCAGGAGACACCAACATGAAGATCCGCTCCGTGCGCGCCCGCGTATTCCAGTGGAAAGGGAAGACCGTCCCGCCGCAAGGCAATTTCTGCTCGAACGCGATGGACCTGCTGTACGCGCCGCAGGAAACCATGAGCACGTTCCGCTTCCATGCGTGGACCGTCGTCGAAGTCGAGACCGACGACGGCATCGTCGGCCTCGGCAACGTCGCGCTCGCGCCGCACATCGCGAAAGCGATCATCGACCAGTACCTCGCGCCGCTCGTGATCGGCCAGGACCCGTGGGACTACGAGTACCTGAACCAGCGGATGTACCGCGCGACCCATGCGTGGGGCCGCAAGGGCATCGGCATGGCGGCGATCTCGGCGGTCGATATCGCGATCTGGGACATCCTCGGCAAGAGCGTCGGCAAGCCCGTGTTCAAGCTGCTCGGCGGCCGCACGAAGGAAAAGATTCCTTGCTACTACTCGAAGCTCTACCGCACCGACCTGAAAGAGATGCAGGACGAGGCGCAGCGCTATATGAAGGAAGGCTTCCGCGCGTTCAAGATGCGCTTCGGCTACGGGCCCGCGCACGGGCAGCAGGGTGTGGTGGAGAACCTGAAGTCGGTCGCGGCGATCCGCGAGGTGATCGGCTACGACAACGACCTGATGCTCGAGTGCTACATGGGCTGGAATCTCGAGTACGCGAAGCGCATCCTGCCGAAGCTCGAGAAGTACCAGCCCCGCTGGCTCGAGGAACCGGTGATCGCCGACGACATCGACGGCTACGCGGAACTGAACCAGCTCACGCGCATTCCGATTTCGGGCGGCGAGCACGAGTTCTCGCTGTACGGCTTCAAGCAGCTGCTGGATCGCAAGGCCGTGTCGGTTGTGCAGTACGACACGAACCGCGTCGGCGGGATCACGATGGCGCACAAGATCAATGCGCTGTGCGAGGCGTACAGCGTGCCGGTGATTCCGCATGCGGGCCAGATGCACAACTATCACCTGACGATGAGCACGCTCGCGTCGCCGATGAGCGAGTACTTCCCGATGTTCGACGTGGAAGTGGGCAACGAGCTGTTCTATTACATCTTCGACGGCGAGCCGGTGGCCGAGAACGGCTTCCTGCAATTGCGCGACGACGTGCCGGGCCTCGGTCTCGCGCTGAAGACCGAGTTCCTCGACCAGTTCGACATCGTCGAGTGAGCACGGCCATGAACGCACGCTACCAGGGCGTCTTTCCAGTCGCGCCGACCGTCTTCAACGCACACGGCGCGCTCGATCTCGACGGCCAGCGCCGCTGCCTCGACTTCATGATCGATGCCGGCTCGCAGGGCATCTGCATCCACGCGAACTACTCGGAGCAGTTCGCGCTCGGCGACGACGAGCGCGAGCTCGTCACGCGCACGACGCTCGAACACGTCGCCGGCCGCGTGCCGGTGATCGTCACGACGTCGCATTTCAGCGCGCGCATCTGCGCGGAACGCAACCGCCACGCACAGGCGTGCGGCGCCGCGATGGTGATGGTGATGCCGCCGTACCACGGCGCGACGTTCCGCGTGCCCGAAGCGCAGGTGCGCGCGTTCTTCCGCGAAGTCGCCGACGGCCTCGACATTCCGCTGATGATCCAGGACGCGCCGGCGAGCGGCGTCGCGCTGCCTGCGTCGTTGCTCGCGACGCTCGCGCGCGAGATCGACGCGGTGTCGTACTTCAAGATCGAGACGGCCGGCGCCGCGTCGAAGCTGCGCGAGCTGATCGCGCTCGGCGGCGACGCGATCGAAGGGCCGTGGGACGGCGAGGAAGGCATCACGCTGCTCGCCGACCTCGATGCCGGCGCGACCGGCGCGATGACGGGCGGCGGCTATCCGGACGGCATCCGCCGGATCACCGACGCGTATTTCGCCGGACGTCGCGACGAAGCCTGCGAGCAGTATGCGCGGTGGCTGCCGCTGATCAACTACGAGAACCGCCAGTCGGGTTTCCTGACCGCGAAGGCGCTGATGAAGGAAGGCGGCGTAATCGCGTGCGATCAGCCGCGCGCGCCGTGGCCCGAGCTGCACCCCGAGGTGCGCGCGGGCCTGCTCGACGCGGCGCGGCGGCTCGATCCGCTCGTGCTGCGCTGGGGACGCTAGCCACACACCGGTTGCCCCTGCAACAACGTTGCGCATCGGCGTGACGGCGGTCCGACAGATGGCCGCCGCCGCTCGTCACATGGATCGGAGACACCATGAACCTGTTGAACCCCGCCACCCCGGCCTATGAAGCCGGCGAAGCCATTCCGCGCCGCCGCTGGCTGCGCGTGATTCCACCGCTGCTGCTCGCGTGCATCGTTTCGTACATGGATCGCGTGAACATCGCGTTCGCGATGCCGGGCGGGATGAACGCCGATCTCGGCATGGACGCGACGATGGCCGGCCTCGCCGGCGGCATCTTCTTCTTCGGCTACCTGTTCCTGCAGATTCCAGGCGGCCGGCGCGCGGCGCTCGGCAGCGGCAAGACCTTCATCGCGTGGTCGCTCGTGAGCTGGGCCGTGCTGTCGGTGCTGACCGGGCTCGTCACGCACACGTGGCAGCTACTGACGCTGCGCTTCCTGCTCGGCGTGGCCGAGGGCGGGATGCTGCCCGTCGTGCTGACGATGGTCAGCCACTGGTTTCCCGACCGCGAACGTGGCCGCGCGAATGCGATGGTCATCATGTTCGTGCCGCTCGCCGGCATGATCACCGCGCCGCTGTCCGGCTTCATCCTCGCCGCGTACGATTGGCGTCACCTGTTCTTCAGCGCCGGTGCGCTGTCGCTGCTGTGCCTGTTCGCGTGGATGATGTTCGCCGACGACGGCCCGCAAACCGCGCGCTGGGTGTCGCCGCGCGAGAAGGCGTACATCCTCGACGCGCTGCGCGACGAACAGGCGCGCAAGCAGGCGGCCGGCGCGCCGGCCGCCGCGTCGTTCGGCGCGATACTGCGCAACCCGACGATCTGGCTGCTGATCGCGATCAACTTCTGCTATCAGGTCGGCATCTACGGCTATACGATGTGGCTGCCGACCCTGTTGAAGAACCTCACGCACGGCGGGATGGGCAAGGTCGGCCTGCTCGCGATGCTGCCGTATGTCGCGATGGTGATCGGGATGTTCGCCACGTCGTATTTGTCAGACCGAACCGGCAAGCGCCGCCTGTTCGTGCTGCTGCCGCTCGTCGGCTTCGCCGCGTGCCTCGCGCTGTCGGTGCTCACGCATGCATCGATGGTGGTGTCGTTCGCGTTCCTGATCGGTTGCGGCTTCTTCCTGCAGGCGGCCGCCGGCGTGTTCTGGGCGATTCCGCCGAAGCTGTGCAGCGTCGAGACGGCCGGCAGCGCGCGCGGCCTGATCAACGCGCTCGGCAACCTCGGCGGCTTCTGCGGCCCGTATGCGGTCGGCGTGCTGACCCAGCACGTGAGTGCGGCGGCCGGCGTGTACAGCCTCGCCGTCACGCTCGCGGTGGCCGGCCTGCTCGCGCTGACGCTGCCCAAGCGCTGCGAAGGCTGACGCGCGCCGACACGCGGGCACGCGAACGAAACAACGGAGACACACCATGAACGACATCCTGTTGCTGGTGCAGAAATGCGCCCACACCTTCAGCTTCTACGACCTCGAGACGAAAGCCGCGCTCAAGCATCTCGTGCTGCCGAACTTCCCGCACGAATTCACCGTCGACGTGAACGAACGATTCGCGTACGTCGGCATCTTCGGGATCGAGACGGCCTGGTCGCGCGGCCATGAAGGCGATCACCGGATCGCCGAGATCGACCTCGTCGAGCGCACGCACACGCGGATGCTCGACCTGTGGCCGTACTACCGGCCGCACGGAATGGCGACCGATCGCGACGGCCGGCTGTACGCGATGAGCGAGGCGCACGACATGCTGCTCGTGTTCGACGAACCGACCCGCCAGATCGTGCCGAACATGGCCGTGCCGTCCGGCGGCGTGAAGACCCACCTCGTGACGCTCACGCACGATGCGAGCCGCGCATACGGCGTGCACCTGCTGTCGAACACGGTCACGCAGTTTCATCCGCGCGACGCGACCGTCGCGCCGCGCGCGGTGATGCCCGGCCCGCGTCCCGAAGGCAATGCGCTGTCGGGCGACGAGCGCACGCTGTTCGTCGCGAATCGCGGTGACGACACGCTCGTCGAGATCGACACCGACACGATGACCTGCGGCCGCCGCGTGAAGACGCGCAGCGATCCGAACCGCATCTACCGCACCAGCGCGCCGGACGGCCGCGACCTGCTGTTGCTGACGAATTCCGGCGAGCGTTCGATCTCGGTGTTCGATGCTCGGCAGCTGGAGGAGATCGAACGCGTCGCGCTGCCCGCGAACCCGACCGCGCTGTCGTTCCATCCGTCGCGGCGCGTCGCGTACGTGTCGTTCCAGGACGACTACGTGCGCGAGCTCGATCTCGATGCGTGGCGGTTCGTCGGCGCATGGCCGACGCTGCGCGAACCCGATGCGTCGTATGTGCTCGCAGGCGCGCGCTGAGTGGCACGGCGACGCGCTGCCGGCGGCGCTCGTCGACGCGCATCATCACCTGTGGCAGCTCGGCGCGGGGGCGCATTACCCGTGGCTGCAGGAACGCTACGACCCGGCGGGCTTCATGTTCGGCGACTACGCGGCGCTGTGCCGCGACTTCGGCGTGGACGACTACCGGCAAGCCGCACGATGCGCGCCGATCGTCGCGAGCGTGCACGTCGAGGCCGAACGGGCGCGCGACGAGGCGCTCGCGGAAACGCGCTGGCTGCACGAGGTCGCGGCCGCGCACGGGCTGCCGTCGGCGGTCGTCGCGTGGGTCGACCTGCTGGCCGACGATGCGCACGAGCGCCTCGCCGAACAGGCCGCGTGGCCGCGCGTGCGCGGCGTGCGGTTCAAGCCGCGCACCGCCGCGGCGCCGGATGCGTCCGTCGACGGGCCGGGCACCCTGCGCGATCCGCGCTGGCCGGCCGCGCTGGAGCGCGTCGCCGCGCATGGCCTCGGCTGGGATCTGCGCGTGCCGTTCTGGCATCTGGGCGACGCGGCCGCGCTGCTGGCCGATGCGCCCGGTGTCGACGTCGTGCTCGAACACGCGGGGCTGCCGTGGGATCGCTCGGAAGCAGGGCTCGCGCGCTGGCGCAGCGGCATGGAAGCACTGGCCGCGTCGCCGCGCGTGACCGTGAAGATTTCCGAACTCGGCTTGCGCGATGCGGTGTGGAACGAGGCGGACAACGCGCGGATCATCCGCGACACGATCGCGATATTCGGCTGGCAGCGCTGCCTGTTTGCGAGCAATTTTCCGGTGGCGGGGTTGCGCGTGTCGTATCCGGCGTTGCTGCGTACGTTTGCCCGCGCGATGGCGGACCTCGACGATGCGGCGCGTCAGGCGATCTGGCACGACAACGCGATGCGCGTGTACCGGATTGCGTGAACGAACTCGCAAAAAAACACGGCCCTCCCGCCGGGAGGGTCGCCTTCCAGACCAACCGCCCGAACGATCAATCGTCGTCGCGGCTAGCCACCTTCTGCGTCACGCCCCGCAGCTTCGGGCACGCCTTCGATCCCACCATGCCTTTCCACAAGACCCGGTTGAACTGATCGGCCGGCCTCGATGACGGCCACCGTGGTGTCATCGTCACACTCGACGCGCCGCCCTCAAGGCGTCCACCGATAAACGGTGATGCTGTTCCCCTTCACGTTGTTCTTCGTCACCACGTACTCGCCGTTCGAGCGGCGGTACGCGCGCACGCTGTACATCGCGTCGATCGCGCTGCTGGTATCCACGGTCGCCGGGCTGGCATTGACGAGCGTCGTGTCGAGGTTGCCGGTGTCGAGATTGAATGCGTCGATGTTCGGCCACAGCGGCCCGCTGCTGCTGAACCAGTAGCCGACGAACAAGTGGTTGCCGGCCGCGTCGATCGACTTCGCGCCGCTATGCGGCAGCGTGATCACCGGATTCGGCTTCGTGGTGTTGCCCGCGCTCCAGCCGTGATACACCTCGATGCGCGTGCCGATCGACGTCCAGTCCGTACTCCCGACCACGCCCTGCGCGAGCACCATCGTGTCGCTGTCGGCGAGATAGATCACGCGCGTCAGCGGCTGGATGCTGGCCGGCACCGGCGTCGGCACGCCCGGCCCCCACGAAGGCTTGCCGCTCGCATCGAAGCCGGTCAGCGGATAGTGATAAATGGCGCCGGTCTTGTCGAGGCCGGCCCATACGCCGCCCCTGCTGTCGAGACTGAAGCCGGCCGACACGCGCCGGGTCGTGTTGAACGCGGGCCCCGGGATCGATCCGTCGGGAATCGCGACGTAGCCGTTGGCCGCGTTGAAGTGGAAGAAGTAGTAAACCGGCGGATTCTGTCCCGCTGCCACGAGGAGCCGGTTCGCACCGACCGACGTCAGCAGCCCGAAGTGCTCGTCGCGCTGCGTGTCGTTCATGTTGATGCGCGGATCCGACGGATACGTGAACGGATCGACCGTATTCGCGACGAAGGTGCCGCCCGCGGTGCCGCCGTAGATGTGCGTGCCGCTGTAGAACAGCGCGCCGTCCGTGACCGGATCGGGTGAGGCGATCCCTTCGAAGTTGAGCGACTGCAGCGTCCACCGCAGGCTGCCGGTGCTGCTGTACGCGTGAATGTCGGTCGCGCCGTTGCGGCCGAGATCCCAGCTGCCGCCCCACGGGTTGTTGAGCACGTACAGGTTGCCGCCCGTGTCCTTGCCGATCCCGACGATCCGGGTGAAGCGCTTCGCGCCGACCTGCCCCTTGATGCCCGCCGTCGTGTCGAGATAGCCGCCGCGCACGCCGAACGTGCCGGCCAGCGCGGGCCGGCCCGATACGGTGTAGCGCTTGATGTTCATGTCGGGGCCTTCGTCGCCGACCAGCAGCTCCCCTGCCGCCGCATCGACATAGAGCGCCGATGGCTGCGACCCGGCAGCCAGCCGGATCGTGTTCAGCAGCGCACCGGCCGGGCTGAATTCGACGACCGCGCCGGCGCTTTTCTGCGCGACCCAAATGTTGCCCGCTGCGTCGATCGCCAGCGCGCCCGGCGCGGACACGCCGATGTCCCGCTGCCAGGCGCCGTCGGTCGTGAATACTCGCACGCGGTTGCCGTAGAAATCGCTCGCATAGAGCAGCGAGCCGGCCGTCGCGAGCCCGGTGACGACGTCGATGCGCGGCTGGTTCGTCGCCGCGGTGACCTGAATGAGCTTGTCGCGAAAGTGCGTCGCGCGGTTGTAGCGCCCGACCGCGCCGCTGCCGTAGGTGCTGCCGGGCTGCAGCGCGACGAACAGCGACGTCGCGTTGCCCGTGATCGCGCTGCCCTGGAATTCGGAATGCGCGCCGATCGAGCCGACGCTCTTGCCGTTCTGGTAGATCGCGACGCCGCCTTCATCCTCGTCCCACATCGACGCGGTGTAGATTACGCCTTCGGGCGCGACCCACATCGAACGCGCGACGTTGCCGACGTGCGCCGCGAGCGTGCCATATGTATTCGCCAGCCAGTCGGTGGTATTACCCGCGTATCCGTAAGGCGCGATCGCGGCGATCGCGGCGGCGAGCAGCACGGCCCGAATCGATTTTCTGGCGACCATGGCTGAGGTTCTCCTGATTGTTGGAATCATTCGCACGAAGGGCAGCCGGATGGTTTGAAATCGGCAATGCGTAAATACTTCCGCTGAATCATCCGGTGCAGTCGGTATTACATCGGGCGTGCAATCGATAATCGGCAGCGTCGAGAATAGCGTTATATAAATCAAAAAAAATTGTGCGCCGCTCGCGCAGACGACGTGCGCAATTGCGCGAGAGTGAATGATCACTTACGCGTGCACGCTCGCTATCGGGGAAGTCAGGCTTGCGCCTTGGGAATATCGTCGCCGGTTCGAATGCGACGTATTGAAATAACGGAGAGGTTTTTCGGCGAATCGGAAAAATCGCCGGATGCGGGTAACGAAATGACCGACGGCAAGTATCGCGCCGGCCGGAATTCAGATTGAATCCAGGCCGGCGCATATCACGACAACAGGGAAATCACGCGGACGCCGCCGTCTCACGCACCTCAACCTGCTTGATCTCGCCGCCGCCGCCCGCATCCGCGTCGTCGCGCGGATCGCCGAGCTGGCCCTCCCACTTCGCGACCACGGCCGCCGCGATCGAGTTGCCGACGGCGTTCGTCGCCGAGCGCCCCATGTCGAGGAACATGTCGACACCCATGATCAGCAGCAGCCCCGCTTCCGGCAGGTGGAACTGGCTGAGCGTCGCCGCGATCACGACGAGCGACGCGCGCGGCACGCCGGCCATCCCCTTCGACGTCACCATCAGCATCAGCAGCATCGTGATCTGCGTGCCGAGCGGCAGGTCGATCCCGTACACCTGCGAGATGAACAGCACCGCGAACGTGCAGTACATCATCGAGCCGTCGAGGTTGAACGAATACCCGATCGGCAGCACGAAGCTCGAGATCTTGCGGTTCACGCCGAACCGGTCGAGCGCGTCGAGCAGCTTCGGATACGCGGCTTCGGAGCTCGCCGTCGCGAACGACAGCAGGAACGGCTCGCGAATCAGGCGGATCAGCGTGAACGCGCGCTTGCCGAGGAACGTCACGCCCGCGAGCGTCAGCACGCCCCACAGCAGCGCCAGCGCCAGATAGAAGCTCGCCATGAACTTCGCGAACGTGAGCAGGATGCCGAGCCCTTCCGTCGTGATCGTCGACGCCAGCGCGGCAAACACGGCGACCGGCGCGAACCACATCACCGCGCCCGTCACCTTCAGCATGACCTGCGCGAGATCGTCGATCACGCCGGTCAGGCGCTTGCCGGCGTCGCCGAGCGCGGACAGCGCGGTGCCGAAGAAGATCGAGAACACGACGATCTGCAGGATCTCGTTGTTCGCCATCGCCTCGGCGATCGACTTCGGCACCAGGTGGACCACGAAATCCTTCAGCGTGAATGCGGCCGTCTTCAGGTTCAGCGTCGCATCGGCGGCCGGCAGCGGCAAGCTCAGGTGGCTGCCCGGCTTCAGGATCGTCGCGGTCACGAGACCGAGCACCAGCGACGTGAACGACGCGATGAAGAACCAGCCGAACGCCTTCACGCCCACTCGGCCGACCGACCCGCTGTCGCCCATCTGCGCGATGCCGACCGTCAGCGTCGCGAATACCAGCGGCGCGATGATCATCTTGATCAGCCGCAAGAACACGTCGGACAGCAACGACACGTAGCCGGCGACTTCCCTGGCCATTTTCGGGTCGGGAAACGCGCTATGACAGGCGTAGCCTACGGCGATGCCCAGCGCCATCGCGATGACGATGTACCGGGTGATGTTGTGCTTCTTCTTCATTAGCAATCCAAATTACGGAACATGTGTTTCCAACGGCAGGTCGATCGCCGGCATCGGAACGGGAACGGAATTCCGCGAGCACGGCATGCGCCGTTTCGACTGCCGGAGCCCGTCCGTGGGCATGGCCACTGCGAACGGGGGGCATTCTATCGCAAACGCCGGACCATCTTTCAATTCTGAAAGGAAGGATGGCGGGGCGTTCTGCCGCAGCGGGACGGGCCAGGCCGCCGGTTGAGGATAGGCGCCTGTCGCGCCCGGCGCTCAATTCGGCCGTACGCGGGACATCCGCGAAACCGCCAAGCGACGCATCACGCCGCCGACGTGCCCGGCCGCGGCATGAACCGGCACAGGCACAGCGGCACCACGACCAGCGCGGCGCCCGCGAGAAACGTGGTCGACGCGCCGAAATGCGTCCACAGCGCGCCGGCGAGGCTGCTCGCGAGCAGCATGCAGATGCCGCTCACGAGATTGAATACGCCGAACGCGGTGCCGCGCAGCGTGGCCGGCGAGGTTTCCGACACCATCGCGGCGAGGATGCCCTGCGTAAAGCCCATGTGCAGCCCCCACACGGCCACGCCGACGAACATCGAGATCGTCGACGCGCCGATGCCCAGCAGCAGGTCGGCCGCGATCAGCAGCACCATGCCGGCCGCGAGCAGCACGCGGCGATCCAGCCGGTCCGACAGGATGCCGACCGGCCACGCGGACAGCGAATAGGTGACGCTCATCGCGACCATCACCGCCGGGATCCATGCGGCGTCGAGCCCCGTCTGCTGCGCGCGCAGCACCAGGAACGCCTCGCTGAAACGCGCGAGTGTAAAGGTCGCGCCGGCCGCGACGACGAACCAGTAGCTGCGCGGAAACTCGCGCAGCGCGCTCCAGCGCAGCGGCGAGCGAAAGCGCCGTTGCGATTCCGCCTGATCGGGCTCGCGCACGCCGAAGACGATCAGCGCGATCGCGATGAACGCCGGCACCACGGCGAACCAGAGCACGGTCCTGATGCGGTCCGCGAACAACAACATCAGCGCGATGGCGAGCAGCGGGCCGAGAAACGCGCCCACGGTATCCATCGACTGACGCAGGCCGAAGCACGCGCCGCGGATTTCGGGCGGTGCGACGTCGGCCACCAGCGCGTCCCGCGGCGCGCCGCGAATCCCCTTGCCGACGCGATCGAGCAGCCGGGCCGTCACGACCACGGCCGGGGTGGACGCGAGCGGAAACAACGGCTTGGTGAACGCCGCGAGGCCGTAGCCGAGCAGCAGCAATCCCTTGCGGCGCCCGAGCCAGTCGCTGATCGCGCCGGAGAACACCTTCACGATCATCGCGGTTGCCTCGGCCGCTCCTTCGAGGATGCCGAGCGCGACGACGCTCATCCCCATCGTCGACACCAGATAGATCGGCAACAGCGCATGGATCAGCTCGGACGACAGGTCCATGAACAGGCTGACGAGGCCCAGCGCCCACACGGTCCGCGGAATCGCACGCTTGCCGGCAATCGGTGATGGAACGCTCATGACGGGTCGACCTCGAGGTTGGGGGGCGGCACAAACATCAGACAAATCAACAATCCCGTGCATTGCAACACTTGTTGACCTTCGATTCCTTTCAAATGATAATGCGTCGCGTTACGAAATTACGAATCATTACGCACACGACAGGTTGGGAGATGAGACGAGTATTGCACCCGGCACGACGCGCCGTACTGGCCGCCGTTGCGTGCCAGCCGATCATGGTTGGCGCGGCCTTCGCGCAGGAAAACACCGCGGTGCCGACGAGCGCGACGACCGACATGTTGCCGGCCGTATCGGTGAGCGCGAGCGCGGTCCGCGACCCGGGAGAAGGCTACAACCCGACCAACGCGGTCAGCGCCACCCGGATCGACGCGCCGCTGCGCGATATCCCGCAGACGGTGAACGTGATCACGGCCGAAGTGATGCGTGATCAGCACGCAAACTCCCTGCAGGACGTGTTGAAGAACGTCGCGGGTGTCGGATTCTCCACCGGCGATGGTCAGCGCGACCAGGTCACCATTCGCGGCTTCTCCGCGATTGCCGACCAGTTCGTCGACGGCATTCGCGACGATGCGCTCTATTTCCGCGATCTGTCGAACGTCGATCGCGTAGAAGTCGTCAAGGGCCCTGCCGCCGTTCTTTATGGCCGAGGTTCTTCAGGTGGACTAATCAACCGTGTGACGAAAAAGCCCGGAGTCGACGTCACCAACCTGGGTGTCAGCTACGGTTCGTGGGCCGACCGTCGGGTCGAAGCCGACGTCGGCCGCGTGCTCGCGAACGGCGCGGCCGCGTTCCGGATCACCGGGGCGCACGAAGAAGCCAAGAGCTATCGGTCGCAGCAGTTTCTGAATCGCACGGCGGTCGCGCCGTCGTTCGAGTTCCGCATCGCGCCGAAGACGACGGTATTGCTGCAGGCCGACTACCTCGAAGATCGCCGCGTGACGGACTTCGGCATCCCGGCCTACAAGGGACGGCCGGTCGACGTGCCGGCATCCGCCTATTACGGCGCGGCGAACGCCGGCGAGGTCGACTACTCGCGATCGCGTGTCTATTCGAGCACCGCGACGATCAAGCACGAGTTCAACGAGCAGTGGTCGATCCGCAATGCCACTCGCTACTATCACTATTCGCTCGACCGGAACAACACGCTCGTCGGCAGCGTCAACGAAGCGAACCGGACGTTCACGCTGAATCACGGGAACGTCTATCGCGAGGAACACGGCTGGTTCAACCAGACCGATCTCACGCAAAAGGCCACGCTGTTCGGCATGAAGCACGAGCTGCTGTACGGGATGGAATTCGGCCAGCAGAACAAGGATCTCGTCAATTATTCGGCTCCCGTCACCGGCGCGAACGGCAAGCCGATGAATTTCGACCTGTTCGCGCCGGCGCTGCCGACGCTGCCGCTGCACACGTCGACCACGCCGGCCACCAACAACCTCGGCATCTTCAAGACGCTCGGGTTCTACACGCAGGACCTGATCAGCTTCAACGATCAGTGGAAGGCGCTGGTCGGCATCCGCTACGACCGCTTCGAGCAGGAGACGCTCGACCGCCGTCCCAAACAGCCGGGCCTGTCGCGGACCGACACCGCATGGAGCCCGCGCCTGGGCCTGGTCTGGCAGCCGACCCGGGCGCAGTCGTACTACGTGTCGTGGAGCCGCTCGTTCCAGCCGTCGGGCGAGGCGTTCTCGCTCGCGGCCAACAATGCGGAGCTCGCGCCGGAAATCACGACCAATACCGAGATCGGTGCGAAGTACGACTGGCTCGGCGGCAAGGCCACCACGACGATCTCGGTGTTCCGGCTGGATCGCAGCAACATCAAGGTCGCCAATGCAACCAATACAGCGCTGATTCCGATCGGCGAGCAGCGGACCGACGGCGTGGAGCTCAGCGGCGCAGCCGAGCTCAGCCACGGCTGGCGCGTGCTGGCAGGCTACGCGTACCTGGATGCCACCGTCACGAACTCGACCGCTGCATTGCAGGGCAAGCGGGCCACGCTCACGCCGCGTCACTCCGGCAATCTGTGGCTGACCAAGAATCTCGGCGGCGGCTTCGGCGTTGGCGGCGGCCTGAACTTCGTCGGCGCGCGGATGGCCGATCCGCAGAACACGGTGACCTTGCCGGGTTACGTGACGGCCGACATGATGGCCTGGTACGCACACGGCCCGATGTCGCTCCAGTTGAACCTCTACAACCTGTTCAACAAGGGCTATATCGTCTCGGCACACGGCTCGAACGCGAACCTCAACCTGCCGGGGGCACCGCGCAGCGTCATGGCGACGTTGCGATACGAGATGTAGAAGCGGAGCGCTGCCGATGACGCGTGCCGGGCCGGGCCGGCTGGCGGCCCCACGCGGCGTGCGTCGTCGGCAATAGATGAACGCATACCCGCGCGGCGTGTCGCCGTCCGGCCGCGCAAGCCTGCAATCAGTCGGTCGTGCCCCGCGTCAGCTTCGCGTGCCGCCGCGCGCGGTCGTTCACGATCTGGTGACGCCGGTGGTCCGTCATCTTCTTCCAGCCGCGCGCTTCTTCGCGCGTGCGCAGGCAGGCCACGCAGTAGCCGGTCCGGCCGTCGAACGAGCATACGTCGACGCAAGGGGATTTGACCGCCATGTCTATTGCCCTCGCGTCGCCGGCACCACTTCGACGGTGACATGCGACAGGTTCCTGAAGCGCTGGAGCACGCCGTGATAGAAGCGCGCATCCCGCTTCGGGTCCGCCGTCGCCACCGACACGACCGCGCTCATGTGCCCCGGCCCGAGCCGCCAGACATGCAGGTCGCCGACGCGGTCGCCCACGCCTTCGATTGCATCGCGCACATTGTCCGTCAGACGGCGGTCCGAATTCATGTCGAGCAGGATGCCACCGGTGTCGCGCATCAGGCCGTACGACCAGTTCGCGATCACCAGCGCGCCGATGATGCCGGCCAGCGGATCCATCCACACCCAGCCGAACGCGCGCGCGAGCAGCAGCCCGACGATCGTCAGCACCGACACGGCCGCGTCGGCGATCACGTGGATATACGCGGAACGGATGTTGTGGTCGCGCGCCGCCGCGGACGCGCGATGGTCGTGTTCCTCGAATGCCAACGCGTGCTCGCGGCCGTTCAAGCGGACGATCGCCTTGAATTCATGCGGCTCGGGAATGTCGTCGGTCGACTCCAGGTAAGCGCCGCGACTTTCCATCGCGAACGTCTGCCGCGTGCCGTCCGGACGGATCGTCGTCACCGATACGGCGCTCGCGTCGACGAGTTTCGTATCGTGCGTCGCGGGAGCCACACGGAAAACCGGCGGGACGCCATCTTCGAACACCGATACGAGAAACACGCCTTGCTGATCGAAGATCCGGTGCGCGTCCTCGTCGTGTTCGTGAGCGTCGTGAGCATGCCCGTGGTGATGGTGATGACCATGGCCGTGGCCATGATGATCGCCGCTCAGCAGCCAGACGCTCGCGACGTTGACGAGCAGGCCGGCAACCGCGATCGGAATGGCCTCGCCGAAATGAATCGGTACGGGGGCGAGCAGGCGCGCAATCGCCTCGTACCCGATCAGCAGCGCGATCATCGCAAGCACGATCGCGCTCGTGAAGCCCGCCAGATCACCGAGCTTGCCCGTGCCGAACACGAAGCGCGGGTCGCTCGCATGCTTGCGGGCGTATGTGTAGGCAAGCGCGGCGATCAGCATCGCGCCCGCATGCGTCGACATGTGCAGGCCGTCCGCGATGAGCGCGAGCGAGCCGAACAGCGACCCGCCGACGATCTCGGCCACCATCATCGCCGCGCACAGCGCGATGACCATCCACGTCCTGCGTTCGTTCTGCTCGTGCGCCGCGCCGAGAAAGATGTGGTCGTGCCCTGCGCCGAAGGCGTCGTTCGTGAAGTCGTTCATTGCGCCCTCAATTACTTGAAGTAGCTGTGAACGACTTCGATCAGCTGTTCGGTCGCGCTGCCTTCATCGGCGTGATGTTCGGCGTCGACCAGATGGCTGCGGATATGATCCTCCAGCACGACCGCGAGCAGGCCGTTCATCGCGCCGCGGCCGCTCGTGATGAGGCGCAGGATCTCGTTGCAACCGCGCTCGTCCTCCAGCGCGCGTTCGATCGCTTCGACCTGTCCCTTGATGCGGCGGATACGGTTCAGCAGCTTTTGCTTTTCCTTGATGGTGTGGCTCATGGCAGTCCCTTCATATACCGGGGGGGACTATATCTCAAATCTGCTTTCCATATAGGGGGGAGGGGTATAACGGCCAAACGTCAGACGTAGAAGGAAGCCTCATAGATCGGCCGGCCGCCACGCCGTCCCCGCCTTCGCCAAAGTTTTCTTGTAGAGCTGATAACGCTTGAGTAGCATTTTCTACATGAATGCACTCACGACATGGTCGCTCCTCATCCTGACGCTTCCGACGCAGAACGCGACGGCGCGCATGCGGTTCTGGCGTTCACTGAAGGCGAAGGGCTGCGCGGTGTTGCGCGACGGCATCTATCTGCTCCCGCACTCGGACGAGCATGAAGCCGCCCTGCGCGAGCTCGCGGACGCGATTGCCGAGAGCGGCGGCACCGCCCACCTGTTGCGCGCGCCGAGTCTCGACGCGGCGCAGGAACTCGAATTTCGGACGCTCTTCGATCGAGGCGACGACTACACCACCTTCATTCAGGCTCTCGCGGAAGCCCGCAAGACCTTCGCCGGACAGTCCGCCACGGAACTCACGCGCTTGCTGCGGCGCGTGCGCAAGGACTTCGACGCGATCCGGGCAATCGATTACTTCCCGAGCGACGCGGCGACCCGCGCCGAAGTCGCGCTGCAGGATTTCGTCGCGCTGGTCGATACCGTGCTGTCGCCGGGCGAGCCGCACGTCGCCGAGCGCCCCGTCCGCGTGCTCGCACTGGACGAGTACCAGGGACGAACCTGGGCGACGCGCCAGCGCATGTGGGTCGATCGTGTCGCCAGCGCGTGGCTGATCCGCCGCTTCATCGACACCCGCGCGCGCTTCATCTGGCTCGCGTCGCCGGCCGATTGCCCCGCTGACGCGCTGGGCTTCGATTTCGACGGCGCTGCATTCACCCATGTGGGCGAGCGCGTCACGTTCGAGGTGCTGCTCACGAGTTTCGGGCTCGACGCGGACGCTGCGCTCGTGCGCCTCGGCGCGATCGTGCATGCGCTCGACGTGGGCGGCCCCGCGGCGCCCGAAGCGATCGGCTTCGAGGCCGTGATGGCCGGCACGCGCCAGCGCGCGGAGAACGACGACCAGTTGCTCGAGCACATGGGCGCCGTGCTCGATGCGCTGTACGCGCATTTTTCATCGACCGGAAAAAACCGGAACGGAGCCAGATCATGACCACCGCCATCGCCGCGACCAAACCGACCTACTCGCTCGGCGAGCTGGTCGCCTACATGCTGCGTCTCGGGACGTTCGGCTTCGGTGGGCCGGTCGCGCTCGCCGGCTACATGCGTCGCGACCTGGTCGAGCGTCGCGGCTGGATCACCGAAGCCGACTACAAGGAAGGACTCACGCTGGCCCAGCTTGCGCCCGGGCCGATGGCCGCGCAGCTCGCGATCTATCTCGGGTTCGTCCACTATCGTCTCCTTGGCGCGACGCTCGTCGGATTCGCGTTCGTGCTGCCGTCGTTCCTGATGGTGCTCGCGCTCGGATTCGCGTACGCGCACTTCGGCGGGCTGTCGTGGATGCAGGCGGTGTTCTATGGTGTCGGCGCCGCGGTGGTCGGCATCATCGCGATGAGCGCGTACAAGCTGACCACCAAAACCGTCGGCAACGACAAGTTGCTGTGGGCGATCTTCCTGACGCTCACCATCGTCACGTTCGTCACCGAATCGGAAATCGCGTGGCTCTTCATCGCTGCCGGGTTGATCGGCTGGCTGTGGCGCGCGCCGCCGAAGTGGCTGCATCGGGGCGGGCTGCATGCGGTGGCCGCCGCCAACCTGCCGGCCGCCAGCGGAATACTGAGCGGCATCGACGTGCCGCAGCTGGTGCAGATAGGCGCGTTCTTCACCAAGGCGGGCGCGTTCGTGTTCGGCTCGGGGCTCGCGATCGTGCCGTTCCTCTACGGCGGCGTCGTCACCGAACATCACTGGCTGAACGACAGGCAGTTCGTGGATGCCGTTGCGGTCGCGATGATCACGCCCGGCCCGGTCGTGATCACCGTCGGCTTCATCGGCTATCTCGTGGCCGGCTTGCCCGGCGCGTGCGTCGCGGCGCTCGGCACGTTCCTGCCTTGCTATCTGTTCACCGTCATTCCCGCGCCGTACATGAAGAAGTACGGGCACCGTCCGGACGTCAAGGCGTTCGTCGACGGGATCACCGCCGCAGCGGTCGGTGCGATCACGGGCTCCGTCCTCGTGATCGCGAAACGGTCGATCGTCGACATACCGACCGCACTGGTCGCCATCGCTACCGTGCTGCTGCTGTGGCGCTTCAGGAAGCTGCAGGAGCCGGTGATCGTCACCGCGGCCGCGCTCTTCGGGCTCGTGGCCTATCCGTTGCTCCATCATTGATTTGCGTTGCGGCGCGGTGAACTCGTGCCGCGCCGACCGCCCCGCAACCTGCGTCCGTTCGTGCATGCCCGCCCGGGAACGTAGGCGAATGAATCTTGCTACATCACCGCGATGAGCGGATTCGACAGGCGAAACCGCCCGCGACGATGCATTCATGACAATCGCGCCACCGGCGCGAAGGGGGCGATTTGAAACCACGGGTCCAACTGGCGCGCGCAACGCCGGCACTACCGGTCGTCCTCATTCATTTCCGGGACGACGGGACGCCGCACGTCGGCCATGTAGCCGACACGCTGCGCCAGCTCGGCGCGCAGATCGCCGAACTGAAGGGAACGCGGCTTGCGGGCGAATTCCGTCGGACGGAACGATACCCTGCAAACCGTTACGTGATCCCGAACGATACGCTCACCGTGTCGCAAGCACGCGAACTCGGGGTCAGATCGGTACGGGACCTGTTCGGTGGCGTCGTGCCGTTTCCGTTCGTCGCGACCAAAGTGATTGCCCATCGTCTGGTCGAAGGCGCCCGCGTGAAGCCGCCCGGCTGGTCCGTCCCGTTCGCGGAACGCACGGCGGCGCTCGCGCTGCCGGGTTACTCGGCGTTTTCGCGCGAGGATGCATGCGACGCCGCGCAGCGCCTGTGGCAGGACGGCCGCGTGCGGATCAAGCGGCCCAGCGGAATCGGCGGAACGGGGCAGACACTGGTGGCCGACATGGCCGAACTGGAAGCGGAGCTTGACGAGTTCGGCGACGCGGCGTTGCGCACCAGCGGCATCGTCGTCGAGCGCCATCTCGATTCGATCGAGACGTTGAGCGTCGGACAGGTCACGCTGGACGATCTGGTGGCGAGCTACTGGGGCGTTCAGCATCTGACCGTCAACAATCACGGCCATGAAGTGTATGGCGGCACCGACCTCGTCGTCGTCCGCGGCGGCTTCGACGTGCTGGCGCGGCTCGACGTCACGGCCGAGGTCAGCGAGGCGATCGCCAAGGCATGCGCATTCGACGCCGCCGTGCAACGCGATTACGCGGGCTTTTTCGCGTCGCGCCGCAACTACGATGTCGCGTTCGGCACCGATGCACAAGGCGTGCGCCACTGCGGCGTACTGGAGCAGTCGTGGCGAATCGGCGGCGCATCGGGCGCGGAAATCGGCGCGTTGCGCATGTTCAGGACGGACCTCGAGGTGGACGCCGTGGCCGCCGCGACGCGCGAGATTTACGGCGACGACCCGGCGATACCGGCCGGCGCGCAGATCGTCTATCGCGGTGTCGATGCCCAGGCCGGCGCCCTCACCAAGTACTACACGGTTGATCGTCATCCCTTCCGAAGGAGCAGCGAGACATGACAGCGGAGCATTATCGTGTGCGCATCAAGGTCGAGAACGGCTACCTCGACGGTACCGTGCTCGCGCCGAAGACTACCGTGGCGGGCGTTCTGTTCGTGCACGGCTGGGGCGGCAGCCAGGAGCAATATCTCGAGCGTGCACGGCAGGCGGCGGCGCTCGGGTGCGTCTGTCTGACGTTCGATCTGACCGGGCATGGACGTACGCTGGAAGAGCAGCAAAACGTGACGCGCGAAACCCATCTTCGCGATTTGCTCGCCGCTTACGACACGCTCGTCGACCACCCGTTGATCGATCGCGATGCCATCGCCGTCGTCGGCAGCAGCTATGGCGGCTATCTCGCGACCATCCTGACCGAGCTGCGCCCCGTACGCTGGCTCGGCCTGCGCGTACCGGCGCTCTATCTCGACGACGGCTGGAATACGCCGAAGCGGGCGCTGCACGTCGAGCACGATCTCGTCGCGTATCGCAAACGCATCGTGCCGGCGTCCGACAATCGCGCACTGCGCGCGGCGTCCCGCTTTCGCGGCGACGTGTTGCTCGTCGAATCGGAGCACGATCAGATCGTGCCGCACACGGCGATCGCCAGCTATCTGCAGGCATGCCTGTCCGCGCATTCGCTGACGTACCGGATTCTCGAAGGCGCCGATCACGGGCTCTCGGACGCTGCCAGCCAGAGTGCGTACACCGCCCTCGTCGAGAAGTGGTTGGTCGAGATGATCACGGGTCAGCGCGCGGGTGTGCGTGGATCCGCCGCACCCGGCCCGACGGACGCGTAGCGCGCCTGTCGGCCCGTCGAGATCCATCGGCGCGATCGCGTCGCGCCGCGTGCCGTGGCGCTGACGCGTCAAGCACTCGTTGAGCATGAGCCGCGACAGCCAGGTCGACAGCGATGCGCCGCCGCGCAAACACGGGATTGCGCGGAACGCCGCCAGATAAGCCTCCTGCAGCGCATCCTCGGCTTCGGCATCGTCGCGCAACGTCGCCCGTGCAAGCCGATAGAGCCGCCGGTTGTACCGACGCATCGGCTGTTCGAACGCAACGCGCTTGCCGCTCGCGACGCGTGCGGCGAGCGTACGGTCGTCTTCTTCCGCAAGCGACAGCGGCTTTGATTCGGGATGGCTCGCATGAAGCGTCATGGTCTGCCATCCGCCTGGGTATCGGTGGCGTCGAAGCGATCGGATGGCGCCTGTTGGCCCGCGGCTGATCAACGGCAGACTGTCGTCAGACACATGGGAGCGCACTTGCCGGCATCCTGGTGCCGAGACAGCGGAGGTTCGCTTTCCGACGCGACTCTTGTCCCGTCCATGACCTGCTTGATCGCTTGCGAACCGGGTCGGCGGCTACCCGAGAATGTTGTCACCAAGATCCACCAACTGGTGACGTAGCGCAAAGCGAATCATGTCTGATTCATTGGTCAGGTCCAGTTTTTGCAGAATGCGCGACTTGTACGTGCTGACCGTTTTGATACTGATGTCCAGGCTCCCTGCCATCTGTGTAATTGATTGTCCGGATGCCAAACCAACCAAGACCTCGAACTCGTGAGCAGTCAGACGATGATGTGCGAACGCCTCACCGTCGCCGTTGGTGACTTGCGCTAGCAGATCACCCACCATCGTACTTACGTATACCCCGCCACCGGCCAGCTTCCGTACCGCATCGATCAGATCCGACTTTGAGCAAGTCTTCGGAAGAAATCCCGAAGCCCCCGCCCTGAAAGCCCGCACTGCGTGGGTCTGCGCGGAATGCGCCGTCAGAACGAGCACCCGAACATCCTGATGCTCCTTCTTGATTTGCCTGATGAGTTCGACCCCATGAATACCGGACATCGTCAATCCGAGTGACAACACGCGCGGCGTCACAGCGCGCACGAGTTCGAGCGTGCCGGCCCCATCTGTCGCTTCACCGGCGACATCGACGTCGTCGAGCTCCGCGAGGACGCTGCGCACACCCGCCCGCATGACAGCATGCGCGTCGGAAATCACCACTTTGATCACGGCAAGCACCCACACATTCGATAAGTAAACGAGCCCGCAACGGCGGGTGATTTACAGGCACTGATCTATTTGAAAACATGGGCTCGAGAATGCGTCTCGTCTGCACGCTGCCGTACAAAGTGCGGCGGCATGGGCCCGGTGCCACGACATGCGCACTTCCGGCGAGACAAGGATCCTCCGAATCCGGTGCCGAATATCGAGCGATACCCCGAAGTGGCGTCCCCTTGATCCAGATCAGCACGCAAGGCAGGCCCGTGCCGATGCTGTTCATACGGCGTCAAGGGTGTTTCAGCCTGCCGTACAACGTCATCCATACACACGCCAAAGGAGTCGCCATGCATGCCGAACGGATAAAGGAGCTGTGGGCCGAATTTGATGACCTTGCTTCGAAAAGCGAAAACGCGGATGTTCAATTTCTGATCCGGGCGATCAAGCTGCATGCAGAGCTGGTGGACGCCCGACTTGCCGCGCTCGAGGCGTTGGGCGGCGTCAACGTTCAAACCAAACCGACGTGATATGCGACGGTGTCGGGCGGCCAGGCCAGATTCATCCCGGCTCCTGTTTGCTCCGGCGGTGATCCCGCCGGGGCTTGCCGCACGGCCGCTGTCCCGACCTGCCACCGCTCGCCTAGCTGCGGCGGCTGCCAAAGAGCCGCATCAGCATCAGGAAGAGGTTGAGAAAGTCGAGATAGAGCGCAAGCGCCCCCATGATCGCCTTCTTGCCGGCGACCTCGCCCTCTTCGCCCGCTATGTAGATACGCTTGATGCGTTGCGTATCGTACGCGGTGAGTCCCGTGAACACGAGCACGCCGATCACGGAAACGACGAACTGCAGCGCCGACGAAACCAGGAAAAGATTCACGAACCCCGCGATGATGATGCCGATCAGTCCCATGAACAGAAAGGAGCCGAAGCGCGAGAGATCTGCCCGTGTCGAGTAGCCATAGAGGCTCGTTGCACCGAACGTCGCCGCGCTGATGAAGAATACGCGCGCAATGCTCTCGCCCGTGTACACGAGGAAGATGCCGGAAAGGGAGAGCCCGACCAGCGCAGCATAGGCCCAGAAACTGATCTGCGCGGCGCCGAAGCTGATGTGCTCGATACGGAAGCTTAGAAACATGACCAGCGCCAGCGGTGCGAGCAGTACCACCCAGAAGAGGGGCGTTCCGGCGATCGACCGGTAAAACCCGGTTGACGCGCCGATATACGCAATGGCGCCCGTCAGCGCCAGGCCCCCGGCCATATAGTTGTAGATGCGCCGCTCGTACTGCCGAAGGCCGACGTCGTCGCCACTCAATACGCGCTGCGACTCTTCTGCTCTCGCCTCCCTTCGAAGGTCGTTTCCCATGATCGATTCTCCTCGGACCGCAGTCGTGGCGGCCGCGTTTCGTCGCGGCCACTTCCACAATCAATCTCGCCCCTCGGGCAACCGAGCACCTTGACTCACATCAAGCCTATCCGGCGCCGCACCCGCTCTACGGGGCCTCGCGCGCACCCGAATTGCAGCGCACGACGCTGCGGATCTGCTTGAGCTGCGCCAAGCCGCGCGCGATACGTACCGGCATTGCCTGCCGCATCCGGCTCGGTTGACGCATCTCAATCGCCGTGTCCGGAACGCGGATATCGTGGCGCGAGCGCTCGCGAATGCTCCAGCGGATTCGCGACCTGACCGCCAATGTTCTCGGCGAAGGCGGTCTGATCACATTCGCGGAGTCGAACTGGCTGATGTCGATCGTCGTGCCGCATCAGCCGCATTTCTTCGGCCAGCCCGAGGGCGTCAACGTGTTGTGGGGATACGGGGCTGTTCGGCGACGCGCCCGGCAACTTCGTCGAGAAGCCGATGGCGGCCTGCACGGGGCGCGAGATCATCACCGAATTGCGCGGACATCTGCGACTCGACGAGCAGGCCGAGGCCCTCCTCGCGTCGCTCACCTGCATCCCGTGCATGATGCCGTACATCACGAGCCGGTTTCTGGCGCGCCGGAACAGCGACCGGCAGCAGGTGATACCGCGAGGCACGGCCATGCAGGACGGGTGGCGCGACGGCCGCCGGGCGGATCGGCAAACGCCCGCGACCCGCACGCGTCATTGACTTGAATCAGGGAGTGTCCCTGCAGGAGCACCCCAGCGCCGCCCACGAGCGTTTTCACCCGGCCGCAGCCGTTGTCGGCATCCTCCTACAGCCGTTCTCCAAACCCTACGTGACTTTCCATCCCTGCCGATTTCGGTCCGACCGCGCGCGAACCATACTGCTCTATATGGATGCCCGAGCGTCGATCATGCCGTCGCCAGCGTTGCCCGACGAAGGAGCAGCACTGTTCCGCGTACCGGATCGCCGCCCTCGCACTGACTGAATCGCCAGGTTCCGCGCTGTGTACGGCCGGCAAACGGCCAGGAACGAATTTTTCCGGTCAAATCAACCGCGCCACTGCATGACGCACCATCCATGCAGTGGCGCCGCACCCGACCGAGTGACGAGGAGCAGATCATGCTGACCGCCCAAGCCCGCGAAAATGCCTACCCCGCCGTCGCGCATGCGATGGCGATCGCGCTTCATCCCGTCGATCGGGACGAGCGGGTGAAGCGCCCCGGCGCGCGCTGTTCGACCTGCTCGGTCCGTTCGGCGTGCATGCCGTCGGAACTAGACGCGGCCGACCTGGCCGTCCTCGACGAGGTAGTCTGCACGACCCGCTCGGTCAAGCGGGGCGAATCGTTGTTCCGGGCGCACGATACATTCCAGAGCCTCTATTCGGTCCGCACCGGCTCGTTCAAGACGATCGTCATGCATCGCGACGGTCGGGAGCAAGTGACCGGATTCCAGATCGCCGGGGAAACGCTCGGTCTTGACGGCGTGTGCAGCGGGCGTCACAACGGCGATGCGATTGCGCTGGAAGACAGCACGGTCTGCATCATCCCGTTCGGCCAGCTGGAGAAGGTTTGCGCCAAAGTAAGGTCGATGCAGCACCATCTCCACAAGATGATGAGCAGCGAGATCGTGCGCGAGTCGAGCCTGATGATGTTGCTTGGCACGATGTCGGCGGAACAGCGAGTCGCGGAGTTCCTGCTGAACCTGTCCGAACGCTTCAGGGTGCGCGGCTATTCGTCGGCGGATTTCAACCTGCGCATGACGCGCGAAGAGATCGGTTGCTATCTCGGAATCAAGCTCGAAACGGTCAGCCGGATGCTGTCGAAATTCCAGCGCGACGGCCTGATCGACCCGCACGGCAAGCAGATTCATATCATCGATCTGGCCGGGCTTGCCCGCGTCTGAGCGCTGACCGCCCGCGCAGCGTCGAGCCGCCGGGTTCGGGTCCGGCAGCCAGGTATCCCGCAGGCTCGAAGCGGTTTCGTCGATTACCCTCGCGCGCGCCGCCTATCCTCCCGGTTTCGGCCGCCCGGGACACCCGCCTGCAGCGTGCAGCGAACGCATGCGCCGGCTCAGGCGGCGGATCGCGAAGATCCGCAGGTAATCATGCACGCGGGCACCTTTCGCCAGCGCCGCGATTTCGTCGTCGAGCATCCGCCGCAACGCGTCATCCGGAATCGACAGGTCGCGCGCCAAGGCCGCCAGTGACGTGAGCAACCGATCCTGGTTCATCACCGCCCTCCCGCAAGTACAAGGTCTTCGGCCAAGGTAGCCCTGACCGAATCCATTGAAACGCGCGGCGGCGCCACCGGCTTGATATGAATCAACGCACTCGCGTTGATGTGGGGCCCGGCTGCGGATTCAGCCGGCCGGTGGAGCGCGTTCCGGCGTTTGACCTGCATCAAGCGCCGGCTCGGCGTCACGCTTGGACTGGATCGGACTACGTACCAAATACCGCACGCGACGACCGCATCCAACGAAATGCACGGCGTGATAGCTGCTCGTCCTCGCGTGGCTCGCTTGCGGGACGGCGTCCGCCCGGGTGCAGAGCCCGCCGCGCTCGTCGATCAGCAGCATTGCATGTTCTGCCACACCATCGACATGCCGTTCCTCGCACCGTAGTTGCACGGGATCGCTGATCGTTATCGGGACACGCCACATGCCGAAGGTATCCTCGCGGACAAGCTGAGACTAGGCAGCCGCGTTGAGGTGACACCGCTATGCCTCTGCCCGCCGCAACGTGGCGGCTCGCTGTCCTCCGAGGACGCATACGCTGATTCGCCGGGTCATGAGCCAGTAAAAGCCGCGGCCGCCCGCGCCGGCGGCCAATCTGTGGAGCACGAGATATTCACGGGCGACGAAGAAAGAATCTCGCCCGATGGGCGGGACGTGTCAGCGAGGGTTCGCGTGGGTTTCAGCGGCCATGGCTCCGGCGAGTTGCCGCTCGGCAAGGTCGAATGCCCGCTCCAGCGCGCCCATGGGATCCACGCCCGTCGTATGCGGAACGGGACAGAATTCCCCCTTGCGTGTGATCAGATCTAGTCGTACGTCATACATCGGCTCGCGGGTCGACGCGCCCATGGCCTCGATCGCGAGATGGCAGCCGGCCAGTTGCATACAGAACGGCTCGAGGCGCATCAGCTGGATGCTCGCTTCCGCCTCCAACTGAGCCGCCCCGGCGAAGCCGAAGTACGCGATCTGCATCCCGATTCCCATGTTCCGCTCCTGTTGATCGCGCCGATTGACGGCGTGAGCCGGTTCCTCAGTGTGGCGCGCTCGCAATACCCGATTTCGGGCATCCATCTTCAGCGGCAACGGCCCTGCCTCGATGTGGGTCGAGCGACGGACGTCGCCGCACGCCGTCCGCCAACCGGCGCCGGTCGCGTAAAATCGGCGCCGACCATCCCCTCGGGTCATGCACCTGCCCACGCTGATCGCCGCACGAAACCATCGAACGTGGCGAACAAAGCCATGTCTTCATCTTCGAAGCTTCGGAATTCGCATCGTTGACTTTTATCAAGCGCGGGCGCGGTTCCGACTGTCCCTCGGAAAAACAACGGCGCCGCCCGGATCGTCTGGCGGCACTGTCGACGACGCACAGCGTCGCGCCAGGTAGTGCGCGCCAGGCGTTCGCTGCCACTGCGGACCCGCGGTCCTCTTGGCATCGCGAAAGTTTTTACCGATCAGGTGCCTGCCAAGTGAATGCCGGCACTCTGGGTGGATTTCGTCAGCTTCGCGACTGCGTCGATGGTCACAACGATTGGCCTGGAAACTTTCGAAGGCGCATCCGTGGGTGTGCTGAGTTTGATCGCCGTGTCTGTCGAAGCAGCGCTGGCCGCGACGCCTCTTGCTGCACGGAATAACCTTTTAGCTCCCGATATTGCCCGGAGTCTGCCTTGCGCGACGTGAGATCGGACGCTCATAGGCGGGGTTGCCGAAAGCGCGGTGGGCGATCTGAGCGATTGGCTCGCCACCAAACCAGCGTTTCTGGTGTTTGAAGGGGTCGTTTCGGATGAAAAAAGTAGGGGGCAGTTTCGGGTGAACATTCACAACGAAGGTATCTTGAGACTACTTATCCCCGAAATTTCCCTCGTCGATGAGCATGCGACAGTAGGCATCGGAAGCGTCGAGCGCCAAGTCCTCGGAGATGAATGTGCCAGGCACGTTCATCTCCGAAATCACGGTTTCGGTGGTGCCGCTCCAATGACGCCGAACAACATCAATCGCGCCGCACCACTGGCCATCCTCGCGGAAACTTGCAGAGACTCGGTAGAAGTAGCCGCGATATGGCTTGAATCCGTCCAGGTTCATTTGCTCCTCCTCGCCCGACGATTATCGTAGCACTCGACGGAGACCGGGATTGCACGAAGCACCACGGAGGCTGGGTTATCCGATCGGCGACCTGTTGCTTCGGGAGGTGGCGGAGCGTCTCGGGAATTGCGTTCAGGAAAGCGACCTGGTTGCACGGTTGGGCGGCGATGCGTTTGCCGTGGTGCAGGGCGAGATGATCGAGCCGGCGGACGCCGGGGCACTGGCTGCGAAGCTCCAGGCGGCGCTGGCGGCTCCCTATCTGCTTGATGGTAACGATGTGCGGATTTCGGTGAGCATCGGCATCCGGGCGTACGTCCAGGGCGACAGTGGAGCAGACGCCATGCTGATGCAGACCGATTTGGCGCTCCACCGCGCGAAGCATCACGGCGGCAACCGGTACCGCTTTCATTCCGACGAACTGGACCACGAAGTACGCGAACGTGTCGCACTCGCTGACGACTTGAAAGGAGCAATGGATCGCGGCGAGCTGGAACTCCAGTACCAACCCGAGGTCGAGTTGTCCTCCGGAAACATTCTCGGAATGGAAGGGCTGGTTCGCTGGCATCACCCGACGCGAGGCCTCATTGCTCCCGGTGTGTTCATTCCGATCGCCGAGAGGGAAGGCTCCATGGCAGCGCTTGGTCGCTGGGTGCTGGATCAGGCGTGCCGGCAAATGAGAGCGTGGCGCGACGAGGGGGTGGCCCCGCTGATGATCGCGATCAATCTGTCCCTGTTCGAGCTCTGGAGTGCTCAAACGTTCGTGCGCGATGTCGCTGAAGCGGCCGCGAAGTGGCGCCTCGCCCCCTCCGATCTGGAATTCGACGTGACCGAGGCGACACTGGCCAGGCTGTCGTGGGCACAAAGCGACAGAAGGGTAGGCGTTTAATTGTTGCTGCTGCAAGTTCCGCCAAGCCCACGGTGCTGCCGGTTCATTCGAGTACGCAGTGAACGTCGAACCTGACGAGCCGGGTTGGACCGAGAGCGATACTGATGGCAGCGTCAATGGCACTCCGCGCGCGGTTCCGTACCAAGACCATAAACAGCAAAGAGCACCCCGAAGTCTGAGCCTACTCAGCGGGACCATGAATCACATCGATAGCGGCTTGGCCGGCGATCTCCGCGACCAAATACGCCCAACGACGAGAAAACGGGCCGCCTCGTATCTTGATGCGTTCACCCAGCGCTGCTACGCCGGGAGGTTTGATTTGCCCTTCAATTCGAAACCAGACGTCGAACATGTCCTTTGATGTGGGCCGCAAATCGATGTGAATCTCGAATCCGCGATATTCGATCGTTCGTTGCACGAAAACCCCCGGTTCCAGCAGTGTCGCCACCCGAACATAGCGTCCGCTTGCCGATGTCATCCGATGAAATTCAGTTCATCGCGACGAGTGATGGAATCGGATTTCGATCCCGAGTCGGGCGACGTAGTGGACCAAGTTGGACGGTTCACCCGTAGCGCCCGCGTTGGCTATTTGGCTTGTTCGGCCGTGTTATGGATGGCCTGACCGCCCTTCGAAATGTCTTCGCCCGCACCCGCAACGGTGTTGCAGCCCGCGAGGAAAGCGGTACCAGCGATCAGAAACAGAGCGATAAGTCGCGTCATGTTGTCCTCCTTCCACAGAATGTTTGGCGGCGGAATACGGTAGCGAGCCGCAACAAGCGCGGCCGTCGCGCACCTGTCCGATCCGGCGCGGACATCTTATTGTAGGAGAGAGTCCGCGAACTACGCGTCGAATCCGTGCTCGCTTCGCACGTTTGCGTCAGATACGGTATGCGTTGGGTTTTATCCGACTCCGCAGGTAGTGACACTGCATTGGATACGACAACGGCGCGGCGTTGTCGATCGAACATTGTGTTAAAAGGTCCCCGCAGACAAATATTCTCCGACTACTTGTTGCAGAGCGATGCAGATCACATCCTGTATTCCGGGGATGTAGTCTTCCGGCGCCGAGCAACCTCTCTCTCCCCCGTACCGGCATCCGTCAACAAAACTGTACCGGTACTGTACAGAAAACCGTCGCTACACTGACTCCATCCCAGCCTCGAACCCGAATGGAGAATCCGCGATGGAATTCCTCACCCTGAGCGCGTTGCCCGCCGGCATGCTGTTCGCGCTCGTCACGTCGATCACGCCCGGCCCCAACAACACGATGCTGCTCGCGTCCGGCGTCAACTTCGGTTTCCGCCGCACCATGCCGCACCTCTTCGGTATCAGCATCGGCGTCGCGATCCTGATGCTGTGCGTCGGCTTCGGCCTCGGCGAAGCGTTCCGCCGCATGCCGGTCCTGTACACGATCCTCGAAATCGCGAGCGTCGCCTACCTGCTGTACCTCGCATGGCGGATCGGCACGTCCGGCGAGGTGAAGGCGCAAGGCGCGAAGCCGCGGCCGATGACGTTCCTCGAAGCCGCCGCGTTCCAGTGGGTCAATCCGAAGGCGTGGATGATGGTGCTGACCGCCGCGACGACGATCCGCCTGTCCGCCGACTACGGGATGAACGCCGCGTGGATGGCCGTCGTGTTCATCCTGATCGGCTTTCCGTGCATCAGCCTGTGGGCCGCGTTCGGCCTCGGCCTGCGCCGCTTCCTCTCGAACCGCCGCGCGTTGCGCATCTTCAACGTGACGATGGCCGTGCTGCTGATCCTGTCGCTGTATCCGCTCATCGCGCATCTGCTGCCGCAGTAAACGCGCACCAGCGCACCCCGTTGAGCTTCACGTCATGCAGGCGTACCCTTTTGGTACGGGCGCGTGCAACCGCTTCTGCGGTTGCGCCGCCACTGCATGGAGATTGCCGTGAAGCCAATGCTGAAAGCCGGCGAGCACATCGAGGGCATGCACTGGATTGCCGAGTACCATCCGCTGACGCACGAGATCCGCGTGCTGCGCGAAGACATCGAGATCGGCGTCTACTGCGCGCCGCCGACGATGTTCGGTGAAGAGGAAGACATGGGCGCCGCGAACCTCGCCGATCATCGCAGCCGGGAGGCCGCGCTGCGCGCGTATCTGCGCAACTTCGTCAAGGAACACGACGCGGAGGAGTAACGGCGCCGCGGCCGTGAAATGAACGGGCCGCTGACGCGGCCCGGTCTGCTGTTACGCGTTGGCCGTCTTCCGCCCCAACCGCAACACACGCGGAGCCGACGCATCGCCCCGGCCCCGATTGCGCTCAATGCCCGAGCGACTCGATCTTGCCGCCCGGCTGCGCGACACCATGCGGCCGCGCCATCTGCTTGATCAGCAACGCGAGGCACGCGAGCAGGCCCGCGACCGCGATCGTCCCGAACACGCCCGCGAACGAAAAGTGCCGGCGCGTCAGTTCCGCGACGAGGAACGATCCGGCGATCCCGCCGAAGCGACCGACACCCAGCATCCATGCCACGCCCGTGCCGCGCCCTTCGGTCGGGTAGAACGCGGCGGCGAGCGCCGGCATCGACGATTGCGCGGTGTTCATCAACACGCCGGCGATGAACACGACCAGCACGAGCAGCCCCACATTCCCCGCCGCCTGCCCGATCGCATACACGCTGATCGCGGTCAGCGCGTAGCAAACGGCGATCACGCGGTTCGCGTTGAAGCGGTCCATCAGCACGCCGCACAGCACCGCGCCGACACCGCCGAGCGGGAACAGCGCGGAGATCAGGGTCGCGCTCTTCGGCGTGAGGCCGGCGTCCTTCAGCAGGATCGGCATCCAGTTGATCGACGCGTAGAAGATCACGAGGCCCATGAAGTACGCGAGCCACAGCATCACCGAACCGACGACGTACGAGCGCGACAGCACGACGCCGAGCCCCTTGCTGCCGGTCTGCGGCGCGGTTTCGGTCATCACGAACGAGCCGGCGTTCAGCGCGTCGCGCGAAATCCGGGCGAGCGTCGTGCGGATCCGGTCGACGCTCCGGCCGTGCGCGACCATGAAGCGCACCGATTCCGGCATCTTCAGCAGCAACAGCACGCCGAGCAGCAGCGGCGTCACGCCGCCGAGCACCAGCACGCTGCGCCAGCCGAAATGCGGAATCATCCACGCGGCGAGGAAGCCGCCGAACGCCGCGCCGAGCGGGAAGCCGCAGAACATCAGGTTGATCACGGTCGCGCGGCGCTTGTCCGGGCAAAACTCGCCCATCATCGTGACCGCGTTCGGCATCGCGGCGCCGAGCCCGACGCCGGTGATGAAACGCAGGATCGTCAGGTGCCCGATGGTCGTGGAGAACGCGGACACGAGGCACGCGACGCCGAACAGGAATACCGAGCCGAGCAGCAGCGAGCGGCGCCCGAGGCGATCGGACAGCGGGCCCGACACGAGCGCGCCGCAGGCAAGGCCGAACAGCGCGGCGCTCAGCACGGGCGCGAGATCGGGTTTGGTGAGGTTCCATTCGCCGAGCAGCGACGGCGCGATGAAGCCGATCGCGGCCGTATCGAAGCCGTCGAGCAGCACGATCACGAAACACATCAGGAATACGAGCCACTGAAAGCCGCCGAAAGGCTGCTCGTTGATGAAGGTCTGGACATCGACCACGGTTGTGCGATTCATCGCTAGTCTCCTTGTCGGCCGAAACTGGCGCTTAGGCGCTTGCTTCGGTCCCATCCAACATTGATATATGCAACAAGCGCGGCCTCGTGGCCGCGCCTTGCCTTCGTTCACGCACCGATTCGCCGCCGGCGCGTTCGTCGATCGTCACGGCTCGCCAGCATCGGCAGGCCGTGCGACCGGATCAGTGCCGGCGCTCAGCCGGCCTCGCCTAGGCGGCACCACCTAGGCGGCCCCACCTAGGCGGCCCCATCCTGTTCCTTGAAGATCTTGTCCGCGAGATGGAACGCGGAGTTCGCGGCCGGCACGCCGCAGTAGATCGCGGTCTGCAGCAGCACTTCCTTGATCTCGTCGCGCGTCACGCCGTTGTTGCGCGCGGCGCGCAAGTGCAGCGCCAGTTCCTCGCCGCGGTTCAGCGCGACCATCATCGCGATGGTCAGCAAGCTGCGCGTATGGCGCGGCAGGCCGTCGCGCGTCCAGATCTCGCCCCACGCGTAGCGCGTGATCAGGTTCTGGAATTCGTCGGTCACCTCGGTGCGGTTCTCGATCGAACGATCGACGTGCGCGTCGCCGAGCACCGCGCGGCGCACCTTCATCCCTGCTTCATAACGTTGCTGGTCGTCCATCGTCGGTGCCTCACGCGGTCAGGAAGTCGAGCAGCGCGCGGTTGAAACCGTCGGTGCACTCGATGTTCGAAATATGCGCGGCGTCGAATTCGACGTGGCGCGCGCCGGGAATCGCGGCAGCCAGCGCACGGCCCTGGTCGGGCGGCGTCGACATGTCCTTCGCACCGGTCACGACGAGCACCGGCAGCGCGATGCCCTTCACTTCCTCGCGCAGGTCGGCCGCGTTCAGCGCGTCGCAGTTCGCCGCGTAACCGTCCTTGTCGGTATGCACGAAGGTGTCGCGGATCGCGTCGAACAGGCGCGGCTCGCGATCGACGAACGCGTCGGTGAACCAGCGCGGCAGCACGGCGTCGGCGAGCGCGGCCATTCCTTCGGCACGCGCCTTCTGCGCACGCGGCGCCCATACTTCCGGTGAACCGATCTTCGCGGCGGTGTTCGCCAGCACGGCGCGCACGATGCGCGACGGGAAGCGCGCGGCGAGCGCGGCGCCGGTCAGGCCGCCCATCGAGATGCCGCAGAAGTGCGCGCGATCGATGCCGACGTGGTCGAGCAGGCCGATCACGTCGCCCGCGAGCTGGTCGACCGTATACGAGCCGGCCGGTGCATCGGAATGGCCGTGGCCGCGCGTGTCGTAGCGCAGGATGTTGAAGTGCTGGGTGAGCGGGCGAATCTGCGGCGCCCACATCTGCAGGTCGGCGCCGAGCGAGTTCGAGAAAACGAGCCACGGCGCGTCGTCGCGCGCGGCACGGTCGATCCGGTAATGCAGTTTCACGCCGTTGACAGTGGCGAAGGGCATCAGTGTTCTCCTGGTTGTTTCGAGCTCGCGTGCAGCGCGAGCACGGCGTCGACGTAGGCCTGCGCCTCGCCGACGTAATGTGCGGGATCGAGCAGCCGCGCGAGCGCGTCGCGCGACAGGTGCGCCGATACGGTCGCGTCGGCGGCGAGCACGTCAAACAACGTCGCGCCGGTGCGCACGGCCTCCTTCGACGCATGCTCGACGACATGGTGCGCATCGAGCCGGCCGATCCGGTCGCCGAGCGCGAGCATCACGGCTTCGCCGAGGATCAGCCCGTGCGTCAGATCGAGGTTCGCGGCGAGGCGTTCGGTGTTCACGTCGAGGCCCGCGACGATCTGCGCGATCTGCGCGAGCGCGCCGCCAGTCAGGCGCGCGAGGTCGGGCAGCGCGTCCCATTCGGCCTGCCAGCCGCCGAGCGCGCGCTCGTGCTCCTGGACCATCCCCGCGAACACGGTCGCGACGAGGTTCGGCGCGCGCACCGCGGCCGTCAGCACGGCCGCGCAACCGACCGGGTTGCGCTTGTGCGGCATCGTCGACGAACCGCCCTTGCCGGCGGCCGCCGGTTCGCCGAGCTCGCCGACTTCGGTCTGCATCTGCAGCGACACGTCACGGGCAATCTTGCCGAGCGTGCCGGTCAGCATCCCGAAGCACGACGCGGCTTCCGCGATGCGGTCGCGCTGCGTATGCCACGGCACGGCCGGCACCGCGAGCTTCAGGTCGGCCGCGAGCGCGGCGCTCACGCCGGCCGCATGCTCGCGCAGGCTCGCCAGCGTGCCGGCCGCACCGCCAAACTGCAGTACCAACGCGCGCTCCCGCAATTCGGCGAAGCGCGCGCGATGGCGCAGCAGCGCATCGAGCCATTGTGCGAATTTCAGGCCGAGCGTGATCGGCAGCGCCTGCTGCAGCCACGTGCGGCCGATCATCGGTGTCGCGCGATGCGTGCGCGCGAGCGTCGCGAGCGACGCGCACGCTTCGTCGAGCAGCGGCTCGAGCACGTCGAGCGTGTCGCGCAGCTGCAGCACGGTCGCGGTATCGATGATGTCCTGGCTCGTCGCGCCCCAGTGGACGAACTTCGCGGCCTCGGGGTCGTCGGCCTTCACCTGCGCGGTGAGCTGCTTGACGAGCGGAATCGCGAGATTGCCGCCGAGCGCCGCGCCGTGCGCGAGCGCGTCGGCGTCCAGCCGATCGGCATCGCACGCGCGTTCGATGGGCGCGACCGCGGTGGCGGGAATCACGTGCTGCGCGGCGAGCGCGCGCGCGAGCGCGGCTTCGACGTCGAGCATCCGCTGGATCGTCGCGCGGGGAGACCAGATCCGGTTGAGCGGCTCGGTGCCGCAGATGAGGGAGGTCAGGCGGGCGCTGTCTTCGAGCATGGCATCGGATTGGGGAAACGGCGTGCGCCTATTGTCTACCCAAGCGTGCCGGTGTGCGCGGGATCGCGCGTGCCGGCACGCTTGCCGTTCAGGCCGCGGCCTTGCGCGTCGAGTCGATCAGCGGCACGCCGGTCAGCTTCTGCAGTTCGTCGAACGACAGGTCGGTGAAGATCTCGCTCACCGCCAGGCCGTCGGCCGTCACGTCGAGCACCGCGAGATCGGTATAGATGCGGCTCACGCATTGCACGCCAGTGACCGGATACGAGCATTGCGCGACGATCTTGCTCTCGCCCTGTTTGGTCAGATGTTCCATCATCACGAACACCTGCTTCGCGCCGATCGCCAGGTCCATCGCGCCCCCGACGGCCGGAATCGCATCGGGCGCGCCGGTATGCCAGTTCGCGAGGTCGCCGTTCGCCGACACCTGGAACGCGCCGAGCACGCAGTAGTCGAGATGGCCGCCGCGCATCATCGCGAACGAATCCGAGTGGTGGAAATAGGCGCCGCCGGTGAGCAGCGTCACGTGCTGCTTGCCGGCGTTGATCAGCTCGTCGTCTTCCTCCCCGGGCGCGGGCGCCGGGCCCATGCCGAGCAGGCCGTTCTCGCTGTGCAGGAAGATTTCCTTGCTCGGATCGAGGTGGTTCGCCACCAGCGTCGGCACGCCGATGCCGAGGTTCACGTAAGCGCCTTCGGGGATGTCCTGGGCGACGCGCTTGGCCATTTCATCGCGGGTCAGTCGTTTCATTTCGAATTCCTCGGGGCAGTCAGGCGGCTTGGGATGCGGCACGTTCGGCAGCCAGCTCGGCCGCATGCGCGGCCTGCGGCACTTCGACGACACGCTGCACGAAAATGCCCGGCGTCACGATGTGTTCCGGGTTCAGCCCGCCGAGCGGCACGAGTTCCGACACCTGCACGATCGCGACCTTCGCGGCGCTCGCCATGATCGGCCCGAAGTTGCGCGCGGTCTTGCGATACACGAGATTGCCCCAGCGGTCGCCCTTGTACGCCTTCACCAGCGCGAAATCGGCGTGGATCGGCGTCTCGAACACATACGACTTGCCGTCGATCACGCGCGTTTCCTTGCCTTCCGCGAGCTTCGTGCCGAAGCCCGTCGGCGTGAAGAAGCCGCCGATGCCGGCACCCGCCGCGCGGATCCGCTCCGCGAGGTTGCCCTGCGGCACGAGCTCGAGCTCGATCTCGCCCGCGCGATACAACGCGTCGAACACCTGCGAGTCGCTCTGGCGCGGGAACGAGCAGATGATCTTGCGCACCCGCTTCGCCTTGAGCAGCGCCGCGAGGCCCGTCTCGCCATTGCCCGCGTTGTTGTTGACGATCGTCAGGCCGCGCGCGCCCTGCTCGATCAGCGCGTCGATCAGCTCGGACGGCATGCCTGCCGTGCCGAAGCCGCCGATCATGATGGTCGCGCCGTCGTGGACGTCCGCGACCGCCGATTGAAGCGATTCGAAAATCTTGTTGACCATGTCTCTTCCTGATACGAACCCGCGGCACGATGCGCGGCCTGTCGAGGGGACACGCGCGTGCCGCGTGCCGCGCCGGAGGCCGTTGTCGACCTTCGGTATTTGTTCGCTATTCGAACCTAGATTCGATTAGCGAACGATGGCCGATCATAGAGTCGCGCACAGCGCATTGTCAAGGCGGGATCCCTCGGGGGTCGTCTGGTCGTCGAACGGCAGGCCGACGTAGTTTTCGGCCAGCGACTGCGCGGCGGCCCGCGAGCGCGTCACGTATTTCAGTTCGGCAAACTTCAGGCGATTGACGAACGGCGAGTCGTCCGGCGACGCATGCAGCATGTTCGTCATGAAGTACGAGAAATGCTCGGCGCGCCACACGCGTTCGAGACAGGTCGCCGAATAGCGCTCGAGCAGCGTCGCGTCGCCGTCGCGGTAGCGGGCGCCGAGCGCGCGGGACAGCGCGCGAACGTCGGCCACCGCGAGGTTCATCCCCTTCGCGCCGGTCGGCGGCACGATGTGCGCAGCGTCGCCGGCGAGGAACAGGCGGCCGTATTGCATCGTCTCCGACACGAAGCTGCGCATCGGCGTCACGCTCTTCTGCGTGATCCGGCCCTCGGTCGGCGTCCAGCCGGTGTCGTTCGAGAAGCGCGTGTGGAGTTCGTCCCAGATCCGCGCATCGGACCATTCGGCGAGGTTTTCGTCGGGCTTGCACTGCAGGTAAAGGCGCGTGACCGTCGGCGAGCGCATCGAAAACAGCGCGAAGCCGTTCTCGTGATGCGCGTAGACGAGTTCGTCGAGCGACGGCGCCGCGTCGGCGAGGATGCCGAGCCATGCGAACGGATACACGCGTTCGAACGTGTTCAGCCGCTCGGCGGGAATCGTCTGGCGCGCGATGCCGTGGAAGCCGTCGCAGCCGGCGATGTAGTCGCAGTCGATGCGGTCCGCGCGGCCGTCCGCGTGCTTGAACGTGACGAACGGGTGCTCGCTCTCGACATCGTGCAGCGCGACGTCGGTGACTTCGAAGTGCATCGCGTGACCATGCGCGTCGCCGGCCGCGATCAGGTCGCGCACGACTTCGTGCTGGCTGTAGACGGTAATCGCGCGCCCGCCGGTGAGCGCGCTCAGGTCGATGCGATGGCGCTGGCCGGAGAACAGCAGCTCGATGCCGTGATGTTCGAGCCCCTCGCGGCGCATCCGCTCGCCGAGGCCGGCTTCGTTCAGCGTGTCGACGGTGCCCTGTTCCAGCACGCCGGCACGAATTCGGTTCTCGCAGTATTCGCGCGAACGCGCTTCGACGAGGATGGCATCCACGCCCTGCAGGCGCAGCAGATGGGAAAGCAAAAGGCCGGACGGACCGGCGCCGATGATGGCGACCTGGGTGCGCATTGTTCGTCTCCTGAACATTGGTTCGAGTAATGGAACACATTTGAGCGCTTTCCCGACTATGCAGCAACGCGATTCAGGAGATATGTTGTATACGCTTTCTAGATACCGGCCCGGCGATGGAAACGCTCGATCTGAACCTCATTCCCTACCTCGTCGCGCTCGACGATACGCGCAACGTCAGCCGCGCCGGTGACCTGCTCGGCGTGAGCCAGCCGCGCGTGAGCACGGCGCTCGGCCGGCTGCGCGAGTATTTCGGCGATCCGCTGTTCGTGCGCACGTCGCGCGGAATGGAGCCGACGCCGCGCGCGCTCGCGCTGCTGCCGGCCGCGCGCGACGCGCTCGCGCAGATCGAGCGCGGCCTCGTCGCGCCGCACGACTTCGACCCGGCCGCGAGCACGCATACGTTCTCGATCGCGCTGTCGGACGTCGGCGAGATCGTGTTCCTGCCCAAGCTACTGCAGGCGTTCGCGACGCGCGCGCCGCATGCGAACCTGCGCTCGGTCTCGCTCGCGCACGACGAAGTCGGCCGCGGCCTCGAAGCCGGCTCGATCGATCTGGCGGTCGGCTACTTCCCCGATCTCGACGGCAACAACTTCTTCCAGCAGCGGCTGTTCACGCACCGGTTCGTCTGCCTGATGCGACGCGGCCATCCGTTCGAACAGGCGCCGCCGTTCACGGTCGAGCAGTTTCTCGGTTGCGGGCACGCGGTCGTGCGCGCCGAAGGCCGCAGCCAGGAGGTGCTCGAGAAATACCTCGCGAAGCAGCGCATGCACCGGCGCGCGGTGCTCGAGACGCCGCACTTCATGAGCCTGCCGTTCATCCTGAGCCGCACCGACCTGATCGCGACGGTGCCGCATGCGATCGGCTATGCGTACGCGGCCGAGCACGCGTTCATCGTGCCGGTCGAGCCGCCGCTGCCGCTGCCTCGCTTCGACCTGAAGCAGCACTGGCATCGCAAGTTCCACAACGATCCGCGCACCGCGTGGCTGCGCGGAGTGGTCGCGTCGCTGTTCAACGACGAGCAGGACGAGTGGCCGAAGTGAAGCCAGGTGAGCGGCGGCCCGCACACACGCGCCGCGAAAGCATGAAACAATGACCGGATATTCGCGCCGCCGCAGGCGGCCGCATTCGATGGAGCCACTAGATGGGTAAAAAAACCGTGCGGCCCGAGCCGGCCGCAACCCGCCCGAGCCGGAAAGAAGCCGAGGAAGCCGTTCGCGTGCTGCTGCGCTGGGCCGGCGACGATCCCGCCCGTGAAGGCCTGCTCGACACGCCCGCACGCGTCGTGCGCGCGTACGAGGAGTTCTTCGCCGGCTATGCGCTTGAGCCGCGCGAGATCCTCGCGCGCACGTTCAGCGAAGTCGACGGCTACGACGAGATGATCGTGCTGAAGGACATCCGCTTCGAGAGCTACTGCGAACACCACATGGTGCCGATCATCGGCCGCGCGCACGTCGCGTATCTGCCGAACCATCGCGTCGTCGGCATCTCGAAGCTCGCGCGTCTGGTCGACGCGTTCGCGAAGCGCCTGCAGATCCAGGAAAAAATGACCGTGCAGATCGCCGATACGCTGTTCGACGTGCTGCAGCCGAAAGGTGTCGGCGTGATCCTCGAAGCCGCGCACCAGTGCATCTCGACGCGCGGCATCCACAAGCCGGGGGTCGAGATGGTCACGTCGCGCATGCTCGGCACGTTCCGCACCGACCCGTCGACACGGCGCGAATTCCTGTCGATCGTCGCGAATCCTTCTTCAGTCAACCTGACGAATACGTAATGCAGTCAACGAAGCAAGCGGCGAATGCGCCGGTCGTACTCGTGACCGGCGCCGCGCGCCGGGCCGGGCGCGCGTTCGCCGAGTATTTCGCCGCACACGGCTATCGCACTGCGGTTCACTACGACCGCTCAGCCGATGCCGCGCATGCGGCGGCCCGCACGATCGCCGAACGCGGGCACGACTCCGTCGCGCTGCAGGCCGACCTGTCGGATGCCGCGCAGATCACCGCGCTGATCGACCACGTGTATGCGCGCTTCGGCCGCCTCGACGTGCTGGTCAACAACGCGTCGGTGTTCTGGCAGGATCATTTCCCGAGCTTCGACCTCGCGGCGTTCGACCAGGCGTGGGCCGTCAACTGCCGCGCGCCGATCCTGCTCACGCGCGCGTTCTACGAACGGGCCCGTGCGGCCGGCACGCAAGGCGTCGTCGTGAACGTGGTCGACCAGAAGATCAAGGAAAACTTCCACCGCGACCATTTCAGCTACACGGTCGCGAAGGCCGCGCTCGGCAACCTCACGCAGATGCTCGCGCTGTCGTCGTCGCCGGTGCTGCGCGTGAACGCGGTGTTCCCCGGGCTGATGCTGCCGAGCGACGACCAGACGCAAGCCGACTTCGAACACGCGAGCCGCGCGTCGACGCCGCTCGCGCGCATCGCCGGCCCGGAAGACGTCGCGAGCGCGATCCTGCTGCTGACGGGCAGCGCCTACAACGGCGTGGATTTCGTCGTCGACGCGGGGCAGAACCTGATTCGCGTCGACCAGGACGTGCTGTACAAGCATCGCTCGCCGGCCGGCAAGCACTGACCCCGGATGAGCGGCGCCGTTCGCGCGCCGCGTTATGGCTTCTCGGCGCTGCCGCCTTCGCGGACCTTGCCCTGTGCGACGCTCGTGCCGGGCGGCACGCTGTGCGTGAGCCACACATTGCCGCCGATCACCGAGCCGCGCCCGATCGTCACGCGGCCGAGAATCGTCGCGCCCGCGTAGATCACCACGTCGTCCTCGACGATCGGATGCCGCGCATTACCCTTGACCAGCGCGCCTTCGCCATCGGCCGGGAAGCTCTTCGCGCCGAGCGTGACGGCCTGATACACGCGCACGCGTTCGCCGATGATCGCGGTTTCGCCGATCACGACACCGGTGCCGTGGTCGATGAAGAAGCTCGGGCCGATCTGCGCGCCCGGGTGAATGTCGATGCCGGTGGCCGAGTGCGCGATTTCATTGATGAATCGCGCGAGCAGCGGCACGCCGAGCTGGTGCAACGCATGCGCGAGCCGATGGTGCATCATCGCGAGCACGCCGGGATAGCACAGCAGGATCTCGGTGATGTGCTGTGCGGCCGGATCGCCCGCATACGCGGCCTGGATGTCGCTGACCAGCAGCGCACGAATCGACGGCAACTGCCGACCGAACTCGCGCGCGATCTCGAACGCGCGTTCGTCGAGCTCGACGAACGGGGTGTCCGCATGCTCGGGCAGGAACGGCAGCGCGCGGCGAACCTGCTCGGACAGCACCCGCAGCGTGCTTTCGAGCGTATGGCCGACGTAGTAGTCGACGCTTTCGTCGGTCAGATCCGGCGCGCCGTAGTGCGTCGGAAACATCGACGCGCGCAGGCCGGTGACAATCTTGCAGATCGCATCGCGCGACGGCAGCTCGCGGATGCCGCGCGGATGACGTGTGCGATGGAGTTCCTCGCGCGACTCGCGCAAGCCGGCGACGATTTCCTCGAGGCCCCACTGACGGACGGGTGATGTCGACATATGCCAATGCAGGCAGCCGCGCTGGATCGCACGGCCGCGAATAAAGTGACGGGTTCCGCAAGATTACCGCGTTTTCGTCCGGCAGCGGCAGGCCGGGGGCTCGGCCGGACGGCCAACGTCGATGCCGACGCCGCGCGACGGCGTCAGATCGTGATGCTGCTCGCGTCGATCCAGCGCACGGCCCAGTCGCGCGCGTGCGCGATCGCGTCGCCTTCGTCGTTGAACTGGAGCTCGGTCGGGAAGAAGCGGTTGGCGACGAGCTCCCCGTCGCTCGATCGGGAGATCACGACGTAGGGCTTGAACGACCCGTCACTGGCGCGCGCGGGCGCGCAGTTCAACAGATAACCGCGGTGCGTGAAAGCAGTAGTCGCTTGCATGAATCCGCCACCTCTAGTCCCTTGTTTGTTGTTCACTACCCGTCTTTAAGGGTGCTGCGACGTCCCCGTGCGGGCAGAGGCGGCGAGACCGCATCCCCTGTCGCCGCTTCGCAGGAAAAGAATCATACTCTGTAGAAAACGGCTGTTCTAGCTGAAATAAATCATGACAAATCAGCGCGCGCCCGGCGATCGCGGCGATCGCCCCCGCGCCGTTTTCCCGTCTTGCCCGGAACGGGACTTGCTTCGATCCGGAGCGCTTCGCCGCCAGGAGAGCCGCGATGGAAACGTCAGCTCAAGGGCGCGGCGTGCACCCGCGCAGCATCGAACTCGATAACGACGACACGCACGACAGCACCGTCGACACCGACGGCAAGAATCGCGAGGCCGCCCGTCTCGCGAGCGGCCTCGCGTTCTCGCCCGACCAGATCACGGGCAGCAACGCGTCGCTCGTCAACGCTGTGCCCGAAGGCGCCGACGGCTTCGCCGGCTTCGACAGCCGGCCCGGCGGCAATCATCCGGCGTTCGCGCTGCGGGCCGGCTACATGGTGATCGAGAAGGGGTTCGACGCGCCATCACACCCAGCCGACGAGCCGTTCGGCCCGGTTCATCGGATGTACGGCAGCGCGTACTGGCCCGGCCACGGACGCCGGCCGGAACGGGTGATCGAAATCACGACGGTGCCGGAGTAGCGCGCGCGGCGTTTGAATCGGTCGTTCGAGGGGCGGGGTAGAGCGGCGGGTCGGCGGCGGATGCGTGCCGGTTTTGCGGTCGATGTGTCGTCGATAGCGCGATCGTTCGAATCGGCTGTGGTATCGATATCAGCGCGGGGTTCGACAGTCTTGGTTTCCTGACCTCGGGCGTCGAATCGCGAGCGACGCCGATGCACGGGCGTTGATCGAAGTCACGCCGTCGCGACGCGGATGCGGTCCAATGGAGGGCGAGGCTCGCGGTTTGTCAGGTGGTCGTCGGCATGCGTCGATGACGCCGGCGTGCGGGCCGGACGCGCTCGCACGACGCGCCGCGCCGTCCCACGATGCCGTGCAGCCATGACCGGTGGGGCGAGCTGGTATTCGCTCGACGCTCGCGCGCTGTCATTGCGCGCGGCCAACCGTCGCGCGCGTCACGCTCATCGCGAAACGCGGCATGCAGCGCGCGCATGGCCCGCGATCGCTGCGCGCCGCCGCGACGGCCGAAACGCCGCGATCGCGACGACCGGCACGTCGCTGCAGAGTCCCTGCCGTTGGTTTACTCTGCCTCGCAGCAACGCAGGGCCCGCTCGGCCGTTCGGCCGACTTTCGTCCAACCCGCCACTCGGAGACACTATGTACAAGCGCATTCTGGTTGCCATCGACGGCAGCGACACGTCCCGCCACGCGTTCGATGCCGCGCTCGCGCTCGCGAAGGAGCACGGTGCCGAACTGCAACCGTTCTACGTCGTCGAGAACGCCGCGATCTACTACAACGTGCCGGGCTACGACCCGTCCGTGCTGCGGGACCAGCTCGTCGCGCAAGGCAATGCGCTCGCGGCGGACTTCACGAAGCTGATGCAGGCGGCCGGCGTGAAGGGCGCGACGGTGATGAGCGAGGCGTCGTCGATCAACGATGTATCGACGCTGATCCTCGATGGGGCGAAAGCGTTCGGCGCCGATCTCCTGGTACTCGGCACGCACGGCCGCCGCGGCTTCCGTCGCCTCGTGCTCGGCAGCATCGCCGAACAGTGCGTGCGACATGCGACGCTGCCCGTGCTGCTGATCCCGGCCGCCGCGCATACCGACGATCAGGATCTCTGAGCGGCGGCCGCGTGCGCAGCGCACTCGTGCAGCGTGCATGCGTGCCATGCATGCCGCTACGGCGCCTGCGGCACGCGCGCGCGGTCGCGACGTTTTGTCACCCGACAGCGGCAACTTGCGGTGGGACAATGATTTCGTCGATTCAACGCCGGAGTAAACGATCATGCTGACGCCCGTCGCCACACGCCCCGCGGCCCCGTTCCATGCAGGCAGCCGGGCGGCTCCCCGCCAGGCCCCGCACTGCTCGTCGTGCGCCATGCGGCATCTGTGCATGCCGCAGGGCCTCGCACCCGAAGCGCTCAGCCGCCTCGAGTCAGTCATCTGCGCGACGCGCCCGGTCAAGCGCGGCGAAGCGCTGTTCCGCGAAGGCGACACGTTCGACAACCTGTACGCCGTGCGCTCGGGTTCGCTGAAAACCGTCGCCACGCGCCACGACGGCCGTGAACAGGTCACCGGCCTGCACCTGGCAGGCGAAGCGCTCGGCCTCGACGGCATCTGCGACGATACTCACCCGCGCACTGCAGTCGCGCTGGAAGACAGCTCCGTCTGCGTGATTCCGTACAGCGCGCTCAAGTCGCTGTGCTCGGAGGCCGGCACGATGCAGCTGCGCATGCACAAGCTGATGAGCGAGCAGATCGTGCGCGAAACGTCGCAAACCATGCTGCTCGGTTCGCTGAACGCGGAAGAGCGCGTCGCCGCGTTCCTGCTCGACGTGTCGGCACGCTACCTGAAGCGCGGCTATTCGCCGTCGGAATTCAACCTGCGGATGACGCGCGAAGACATCGGCAGCTATCTCGGCATGACTCTCGAAACGGTCAGCCGCACGCTGTCGAAGTTCCAGAAGCGCGGCCTGATCGAAATGCAGGGCCGCCTCGTGCAGATCGTCGATTTCGACGGCCTTCATCACGTCTGACCCCGCGCGGCGCGCGACCTGCGCGCCGCCGCCCGCTTCTCGCGCCTTTCCCACCTCTCCCGCTTCGATCAGTCGAGAAACAGCGCGGCACGCGTCTTGAGCGCCGCGCTGAAGTCGTCCAGCCAGCCGATCGACAGGCGCCAGCTCTGCCAGTACAGCTCGATATCGACGGTCCGCCCGCGCGACATGTCGACCAGTTCGCCCGCCGCCAGCTGGCGATCGACCATCCGGTCCGGGCACATTCCCCATCCCAGCCCCGTTTCGCATGCGCGCAGGTAGCCCGCCACGTGCGGGATCCAGTGTTGCGGCGGATCGAGATCCGCACGCGTCACGCGCCGGATGAAGCGTGCCTGCAGGCCATCCTTCGGATTGAACATCACGCACGGCGCGCGGCGCAGTGCATCGCGCGTGATGCCCGCGCCGAAATAGCGGTCGTAAAACGCCGGCGAACACACCGCGCGATAGCGGATGCGCCCGAGCCGCGTCGACCGGCATCCCTGGATCGGCTCGGCCTGCGCGGTCACCGCGCCCTGCACGCTGCCGTCGCGAATGCGCGCGGCCGTATGGTCCTGGTCGTCGATCACGAGGTCGAGCAAGGTCTCGCGCTCGGTACAGAAGGGCCCGACCGCGTCGATGAACCAGGTCGCGACGCTGTCGTCGTTGACGGCCACGCGCAACGTCGGCCACGCGCTCGCGATCTGGCCCGGCAACGCGGGCATCCGGCCGCCCAGTTCGGCCTCGAGCAACTGCACGCGCTCCGTATGCCGACACAACAGCGCGCCGGACGTCGTCGCGACGCACGGCGGCCCGCGCTTGACGAGCACGCTGCCGACGCGTTCCTCCAGCAGCTTCACGCGCTGCGATACCGCCGACGGCGTGACGTTCAGCTCCTTGGCCGCCCGTTCGAACGAGCCGTGCCGGATCACCGCGGCCAGGGCGTCGAGCAACGCGTAGTCGAGCATTAGATTTCCTTAATCAGCATTAGGCGAATTAGCTTCTCTTATGTTGCGGCTGACCGCAGACTAGCGCCAACCGATTCCCCCGTCTACCGCTTCACCTTCTCCATCATGAACTGGATCGCTTTTTCCCACGGCGCTGCCCTGTGCGGGTCGCTCATCGTCACCATCGGCGCGCAAAACGCATTCGTGCTCCGGCAAGGCATCATGCGCTCGCATGTCGGCAAGATCGTGCTGCTGTGCGCGCTGTCCGACATGATCCTGATCGGCGCGGGCGTCGGCGGCGCGTCGGTGCTCGTCGAACGCTATCCGACCTTCGTCCACGTGGTGCTGTACGTCGGCCTCGCGTATCTCGCATGGTTCGGCTTCAACGCGCTGCGCCGGGCGTTCAAGCCTGGACACGAAACGCTCGACGTGCGGGGAGACGCCGTCGCGCCGCCGCCGCAGAGCGCGGTCGCGATCGTGCTGATGACGCTCGCGTTCACGTGGCTCAACCCGCACGTGTATCTCGATACGTTCCTGCTGATCGGCACGGCCGGTGCGCGCGAGCCGGAAGGCGCGCGCCTCGCATTCGCGATCGGTGCGATGGCGGTCAGCGTCGTGTGGTTCCTCGGGCTCGGATACGGTGCACGACTGCTCGCGCCGTGGTTCCGCAAGGCCGTTGCGTGGCGCGTGCTGGATGGCGCGATCGGCAGCATGGTGCTGTTTCTCGCGGCGGTGCAATTGCGATAACGCTTGATGATTGACCGATCGCGGGCGGCCACTAGCCGCCCGTGTTTCGTTCCGCTCCGATGCTGCGTCACAGTACGCCGGTTTCCACCCGCCTCTCGACCGTCCGCTGCCGCGCCCAGCCACGGCAAAATTCGGTTCCCGATCGAACGCAGTCGCACGGATGGTGCACATAGCGGACGATTCGTCCGTCATCCGCCGCAAGTCCTCCGTCACCGCGGCCGTGTGATCGCTGCACGAATCCGATCGATCGGCGAGAATATTCGAGCATCCCGCGACAACGGCGACAGCGCGTCGTCCCTCCGCCATCCCGTCGCATTCAACTCGGCCGATCCCGCGGTTCAATCCCGTTCACCCCGCAGCATCAGGAGAGCAACATGGCACTACGCACCCTCGGCACGTCGGACATCCAGGTTTCCCCGCTCGCCTTCGGCGGCAACGTCTTCGGCTGGACTGTCGACGAGAACGCATCGTTTGCGCTGCTCGACGTGCTCGCCGACACCGGCATCAACTTCATCGACACGGCCGACGTCTATTCGGCCTGGGCGCCCGGCAACAGCGGCGGCGAATCCGAAACGATCATCGGCAAGTGGCTCAAGCGTTCCGGCAAGCGCGACCAGGTCGTGATCGCGACCAAGGTCGGCCTGCTCGAGGCGCGCGCGGGCCTCTCGAAGGACAACATCCTGAAGGCCGCCGACGATTCGCTGCGCCGCCTGCAGACCGACTACATCGACCTGTATTTCTCGCACCGCGATCTCGCCGACACGGCCCCGCTCGAGGAAACGCTCGCCGCCTACCAGACGCTGATCGACGCGGGCAAGGTGCGCATCATCGGCGCGTCGAACTACAGCGGCGCGCGCCTGCGCGAGGCCGCCGACATCAGCAAGCGCGACGGCCTGCCGGCTTACCAGGTGATCCAGCCGGAATACAACCTGATCGATCGCGCCGAATACGAGCGCGACCTCGAACCGGTCGTGCGCGACCTGAAACTCGGCGTCGTCAACTACTACGCGCTCGCGAGCGGCTTCCTGTCGGGCAAGTACCGCAGCGAGGCCGACCTGAAGAAGAGCGTGCGCGGCGATCGCGTCGCCGGCTATCTCGATGCGCGCGGCCTGCGCATTCTCGCGGCGCTCGACGACGTGTCGGCGAAGCACGGCACGCAACCGGCCGCGATCGCGCTCGCATGGCAGATCGCGCGGCCGACGATCACCGCGCCGATCGCGAGCGCCACGTCGCTGTCGCAGCTCGCGCTGCTCGGCGAAGCGATCCGCGTGAAGCTCGATGACGAAGACATCCGCAAGATCGACGAGGCCAGCGCGGTGTGAGGGCCGGGGGACGGCTTGGTTCGCGGTTCAACGGTTCGGCGGATTGCGGATCTGCGATGCGTCCGCTATCCGTCGGCGATGCCGCGCATCGTGTCGGGCAACCGGCAACACGAACACGCTGGCGCCCCCCGCCACGACGAAACCACAATGAAAACGAAAACGGCGCGTGAACCACGCGCCGCTTCAACACCGGTTCCACTGTTTCAACAAGCGTTACGCAGCGCCATCGGCGACGCACCATAGCGTTCGCGAATCGCCCGGCTGAAGTGCGCCTGGCTCGAGAACCCCCAGCGAAACGCGATCTCGCCGATGCTCGTCTTGCGCAGGCGCGCATCGACCAGCTCGCGATGCGCATGCGACAGCCGCTCGGACCAGATGTGTTGCGTGATCGAGTCGCCTTCGCCAGCAAACAGCCGGCTCAGGTGCCGCAACGACAGCCCGACCGCATCGGCGACCGCCTGCGGCCCGAGCTCCGGGTCGCCGAGATGCGTCGCGATGTATTGCTTCGCGGTCAGCAGGTACGACAGCGACGCGCGCGATGCGCCCGCGCCGTTCACTTCCGCGTCGATGAGCTCAGCGACCAGCGTGCGCGTATGTTCGACGAAGTGCGCGGCGTCCTCTTCGACGGGATCCCTCATGAACCGCTCGACGCTCGCGCGCAGCGTCGCGCCGAGCATCGCGCCCGCGCCCGGTTTCGGCGCGATCCGCAGCGGCAGCGCCGCCAGCGCCGCGTCGAAGCGGTCGTCGAACGTAGTGACCGGAATGTCGACCAGCAGCTGCCGCATCGGCGTCAGGAATCCGAACAGATAGGGCACGCGCGTGTCGTACACGACGACGTCGCCGGCTTCCGCGAGCAGGCACCGGTCGCGCTGGATGAAATACGCGCGACCGCTCAGGATCTGGCACGCGAACAGCGACTCCTTCGGCAGTTGACGCACCAGCGCGGGGCTGCGCTCGATCACGTGATCGCGGCCGCTGATGTCGGCGACGCCGAGCCCCGGCAGCGCGAGATCGGTTTTCTCGACCTCGAGCCCGGCCGGCGACAGCGACGAGCAGCGCAGGCCGACCAGCGTCGCGGCGTTGAACGCATCCCAGTACGCCATCCGGTCGCTCGCCGGCACGTCGGCCGTCGAGCCTCGCGTGCATGAAAGAACGGTCGAATTCGTCACGTCGCCTCCTGGAGTCGCCTGTCGTGCGGAGCGGCACGGATTGGGGGATGGTGCGTAGCGTTATTGGTGCAGTGCGGTGCGGCGCGATGTCCGGCCCGATCAAGCAATTCGTCCAGCCCAGTCAAGAGCGCCGCGCACCGGCTGGCTAAAGTCGACCCCACGACATCCAACGACAAGGAGACACACCGTGGTCGACAAAGCCGTATCCGAATTCTGGCAAAACATCACACCGATTGCCAATCCGTTCAAGCCCGATGCGCTGCCGGAAGCTTACATCCCGAACGCGGCCAGCGACGACGAGCGCCTTTACGTTCCGTTCACCGAAACGGTTTCATCGCGGCCGCTGTGGATCTCGCCGTCGCAGAACAAATGGTGCGACATCCTGATGGCGAAGCAAGCGGGGCTCGTGAACCGCCACTATCACCCGCACGAGGTGTTCGCTTACACGCTGTCGGGCAAGTGGGGATACCTCGAGCATGAATGGACCGCGACACGCGGCGATTTCGTGTATGAAACGCCCGGCGAAGGCCATACGCTCGTCGCGTTCGATCATCCGGAACCGATGCGCGCGTTCTTCATCGTCAAGGGCCCGCTGATCTGGCTCGACGACGAAGGCAACCCCGACGGCTACTTCGACGTGCATTCGTACATCGCGATGTGCAAGGCCCATTACGAGAAGGTCGGCCTCGGCGCACAAGCGATCGAGAAGCTGTTTCGCTGACGCGCGACGAGGCCGCTCATGACATCCCATTCCTCCTCCAAACCGGCATGGACGTATGAGAACAGGTTGCTGCTGATCCTGTTCATGACGTTCGGCTTCGTGTTCTTCGACCGCCTCGCGCTGTCGTTCCTGTTCCCGTTCATGTCGGCCGAGCTGCATCTGTCGAATACGCAGCTCGGCATGGTGTCGTCCGCGCTCGCGCTCACGTGGGCGCTGTCGGGTGCCGCGACCGGCGCATGGTCCGATGCGCGCGGCACGCGCAAGCCGCTGCTGATCGCCGCGGTGCTCGGCTTCTCCGTGTGCTCGGCGCTGTCGGGGCTCGTCGGCGGCTTCGCGAGCCTGATCGCGTTTCGCGCGCTGATGGGCATCGCCGAAGGGCCCGTGCTGCCGCTGTCGCAATCGCTGATGATCGAGAGTTCGACGCCGAGCCGTCGCGGATTGAACATGGGTCTGCTGCAGGGCTCGGCCGCCGGCCTGCTCGGCGCGATGATCGGCCCGCCGGTCGTGATCGGCATCGCGACCGTCTACGGCTGGCGCGAGGCGTTCTACGTCTCGTGCATTCCGGGCTTCCTGATCGCGTTCTGCATCTGGCGCTGGGTGCGTGAAGTGCCGCCCGGCGGCGTACGGCATGCACAGGCCATCGGCGCCGGCGCGCCGGCCGCGAGCGGCGCGGCGATCAACCGCTGGGCGCTGTTGAAGGAACGAAACATCCTGCTCTGCGTGCTGATCAGCTGCTTCTTCCTCACGTGGTTCGTCGTGATCATCTCGTTCGCGCCGGTCTTCCTCGTGGAAAGCCGCCATCTGTCGCCGGCCGACATGGGCATCGTGATGACCTGCCTCGGCGCCGCGTGGGTGTTCTGGGGCTTTGCGGTGCCGGCGATCTCCGACCGCATCGGCCGCAAGCCGACGATGATCGCGTTCGCGCTGGTCGCGGCCGTGTGCCCGGTCGTGATGATCCATGTCGGCTCGGTCTGGGCGCTCGGCGCACTCGTATTCGCCACGTACACGGGCCTCGGCTGCTTCACGCTGTTCATGGCGACGATCCCGGCCGAAACCGTGCCGCCCCGCGCGATCGCCAGCGCGCTCGGCCTGATCATGGGCGCGGGCGAGTTGATCGGCGGCTTCATCGCGCCGACCGTCGCGGGCTTCACGGCCGACAGGTACGGCCTGCAGTTCGCGATGTGGACGTCGGCTGCCGGCGCGATTCTCGCGTGCGTGCTGTCGTTCGGCCTCGTCGAAACCGCGCCCGCCGTGTTGCGCAAGCGCGCGCTCGCCGGCGCCACCACCCGTCTCGATACCCAGAACCTCGGAGGACGCTGACATGCGTGCACTTCAATGGCACGGCCCGCGCGATCTCCGCGTGGTCAATCTCGACACGCCGCGCGCCGGGCCCGGCGAGGTCCGCATCGCGGTCGCGTATTGCGGCATCTGCGGCAGCGACCTGCACGAATATGCAGACGGCCCGCACGCGATTCCGGTCGACACGCCGCATCCGCTGTCCGGCCGCACCGCCCCGCTGACGCTCGGTCACGAATTCTGCGGCACCGTCGTCGAAGTCGGCACGGGCGTGACGACGCTGACCCCGGGCGACCGCGTCGCGGTCGAGCCCGAGTACCACTGCCATCAGTGCGCGTACTGCCGCTCGGGCTCGTACAACCTGTGCGTATCGATGGGCTTCGCCGGCCTGATGGGCGACGGCGGGATGGCCGACTTCGCGGTCGTGCCGGCCTACATGCTGCATCGGCTTCCCGACGACGTCAGTCTCGAACAGGCCGCGGTGATGGAGCCGGCGGCCGTCGCGCTGCATGCGCTGCGGCGCGGCGAGCTGCGGCTCGGCGACACCTGCGCGGTGTTCGGGCTCGGGCCGATCGGCCTGCTGCTGATCCTGCTCGCGAAGCTGCAAGGCGCGACGACCATCGTCGCGGTCGACGTGTCGCCGGAGCGGCTCGCGGCGGCCGCGCGCTTCGGCGCGACGCACGCGTTCGACGCGCGCTCGCTCGACGCGCCGGTGCTGCGCGACGCGATCCGCGAGGCGGCGGGGGGCCTCGGCGTCGACGTGAGCTTCGAGGCGGCCGGCCTGCCGGCCACGTTCGAGGCCGCGATGCAGGGGCTGCGCAAGGGCGGCCGCCTCGTGATGGTCGGCCTGATGCCGCATGCGGGTTTCGATGCGTTCCGCGCGGTCAACGACGAGCTGACCTTCACGGCGAGCGTCGGCTACCGGCACGTGTACGAAGACCTGCTGCGGCTGATCGGGTCGGGCGCGCTCGATCTCACGTCGATCGTCACGCGCACGGTCGCGCTCGAAGATGCCGTCGCCGACGGCTTCGACGCGCTGCTCGCCGATCGCGCGCAGATCAAGATCCTGGTTGCGCCGCCGCGCCGGCATGCGCGCCGTCCTCACACCGTCGGGAGCATCGAGCATGAGCCGACCCTGGTCGTTTGACGGCAAGACCGTCGTCGTGACGGGCGGCACGTCGGGCATCGGCGCGCGCACCGCGTGGCGTTTCGCGGAAGCGGGCGCGTCGGTCGTCGCCCTCGGGCTCGAGGCCGCCGGCCCGCATGCGCCGGTGCATCCCGGGATCCGCTGCGTGGAGCTCGACGTGACCGATAGCGAAGCGTTGACGCGCAGGATCCGCGCGCTGCCGCGCGTCGACACCCTCGTCAACGGCGTCGGCATCAGCCGGAACGCCGACGAGTACAGGCTGGACCAGTTCGAGCTTGTGCTGAACGTGAACCTGACGTCGGTGATGCGGGCATCCGACGCCGCGCTGCCGGCGCTGTCGGTGAGCGGCGGCAGCATCGTCAATGTCGCGTCGATGTACACGTACTTCGGCAGCAAGGACCGGCCCGCCTACAGCGCGAGCAAGGGCGGCATCGCGCAGCTCACGCGCTCGCTCGCGCAGGCGTGGGCCGAGCGCGGCATTCGCGTGAACGCGGTGGCGCCCGGCTGGATCGACACGCCGCTCAGCAGCGGGCTGATGGCCGACACGCACGCGTCGCGGCGGATTCCCGAGCGCACGCCGCTCGCGCGCTGGGGCACGGCCGACGAGGTCGCGGAAGTGATCCTGTTCCTGTGCTCGCCCGGCGCGTCCTTCGTCACCGGCGCGATCGTGCCGGTGGACGGCGGGTATTCGACGGTATAGCGGCCCCACGCACGCGGGCATCGGCGCATGCGCTGTGCGCCGGTGCCCGCGTGCGCGATCCGATCGCGTTCCCAGCACGACCGAATCGGCAGCCGAACGATTCACTACCTTCATATCAATCAGTAGTCCCATCAAAAATATTCCGGCAAGAACGGAAACATGTGAGGAGCATTTGGAGATGACGAGAAAGACCCTGCTGGCCCTCGCGGCCTGCACGATCCCGGCCGCGGCCTTCGCGCAGAGCAGCGTGACGATGTTCGGGCTGCTGGATGCCGGCATCAGCTATGTCAGCAACGAAGGCGGCCACGGCAACGCGAAATTCGACGACAACATATTCTTCCCGAACCTGCTCGGCTTCGAAGGCAAGGAGGATCTCGGCGCCGGCACGCGCGCGATCTTCCGGCTCGTCAATCAATTCTCGCTCGCGAACGGCTCGATGATCGGCGGCGGGTTGTTCGCGCGCACAGCCTATGTCGGGCTGCAGAACGACCGGTACGGCACGCTGACGCTCGGCAACCAGTACGAGTTCATGGTCGATTCGCTGGCCGCGAGCGGCAACGAGGTCGCGCAGGATCTCGTCGGGCTGTACGGCTTTCGCAACGGGCCGTTCGACAAGCTCGCGCTGCCGAACAATCCGACCGGCGCATTCGACTGGGACCGCGTCGCGGGCAGCAATCGCGTCGCGAATTCGGTCAAGTACACGAGCGCATCGATCGCGGGTCTGACCTTCGGCGCGCTGTACGGCTTCGGGAACGTCGCAGGGTCGGTCGGCGCGAACAACACGGTCAGCGTCGGCGCGAGCTACGACAACGGCCCGTTCGGCGTGGGCGCGGCCTATACGAACCAGAAGTACGGCGCGGCGGACGGGCGGCCGGCCACCACCGTGCGCAACTGGGGCGCCGGCGCGCACTACACGCTCGGCACGGTCACGGCGAAGGCGCTGTTCACGACCGTGCACAACGCGTGGAATGGTGCGGGCGCGTGGTCGACGGAAGCGGGCGCCGCCTGGCATCCGTCGCCGGTCTGGGTGATCGGCGCGAGCTACACGTACATGAAGGGCAACGACACGCTCGAGAACGCGCATGCGCACCAGCTCCTGGCTGCCGTCCAGCATTGGTTGTCGAAACGCACGATGGTGTACGTCGCGGGCGTGCATCAGCGCGCGAGCCGCGGCAGCCACGCGCAGATCAACGGCGTGATGGACGCGAACGGCGCGTCGAGCGGCGCGCAGCAGTCGGTCGCGCGGATCGGGTTCAGTACGCGGTTCTGAGCGGCAATCGCTTGTGACTGAGCCACCCGCCCGGTTCTGCCCGGGCGGGTTGCGCGGGCGGCGGCTTCGTCAGAAGCGGATGGTCACCGCTTTCGGCTCGGTATAGGCGTCGATGAACGACGACCCATATTCGCGGCCGATGCCGGACCCTTTCGCGCCGCCGAACGGAACGGCCGGGTCGACCAGCGTATGCATGTTCACCCAAACGGTGCCGGCTTCGATGCGCGGCACGTAGCGCAGCGCCTTCGACAGATCGTTCGTCCACAGGCTCGCGGTCAGCCCGAACGGCGTGTCGTTCATCATCGCGATCAACTCTTCCTCGTCGTCGAACGGCACGAACGCGCCGACCGGCCCGAAGATCTCCTTGCGGTACGAAGCCGATTCCAGCGAACGCGGCAGCACGATCGTCGGCTTCACGTAGAAGCCGTCGCGCGCGTATGCGCCGCCGCCGGTGACGATCGTGTCGCCTTCCGCGCGCGCAAGGTCGAACGCGTCGACGCACTTGCGGAACTGCGGTTCGTTGCAGACGGGGCCGATCATCCCGGCGTCGTCCATTGGATCGGCTGGCTGAAAGGCGTCCAGGCGCGCCTTCATCTTCTCGACCACCTCGTCGAACTTCGAACGATGCACGAAGAAGCGTTCGGCCGACGCGCACACTTGCCCGCTATGCAGGAACCCGGCCTCGACGATGCCGTCGAGAATCCTGTCGACCGGCGTATCGGCCAGGAATGCCGCCGCGTTCTTGCCGCCCAGCTCGAGCGTGAAGCGCGTGAAGTTCGCGTTGACGGCTTGCTCGCCGATGATGCGACCGGTCGGCACCGAACCCGTGAACGACACCTTCGCCACGCGCGGATCGCCGATCACCTTCGCGCCCACCTGGCCGGTGCCGTTGATCACGTTGAGCGTGCCGGCGGGCAAGCCGGCCTCGGTCGCCAGTTCGGCGATGCGCAGCATCGTGAGCGGCGTGAACTCCGACGACTTGATGAGCACCGTGTTGCCGGTCGCGAGCGCTGCGCCGAATTTCCACACCGGGATCATCACCGGGAAATTCCACGGAATGATCCCGAACACGACGCCCAGCGGTTCGCGCAGCGTGAACGACGTGTAGTGCTCGCCGTTCATGCTGGGAAACGACGGGGCGAGCGTTTCGCCCGCGATCTTCGTGGCCCAGCCCGCGTAATAGCGCAGCCAGCGGGCAGACCAGCCGACCTCGATCACGCGCGACAGCGCGATCAGCTTGCCCGACTGCGCGGTTTCGATCTGCGCGATCTCTTCGCCATGTGCTTCGATCAGGTCCGCAAAGCGCAGCAGGATGCGCTCGCGATCGGCCGGCGTCAGGTCGGCCCACTCGCCGCGAAACGCGCGATGCGACGACGCGAGCGCGGCTTCGACGTCGTCGTCGGTCGCCTGCGCGACCGAGCCGATCACCGCGCGCGTGGCCGGATCGCGCACGTCGATCCGTTCGCCGCGGCCGGCCACCGCGCGGCCGTCGATGTAATGACCGTGTTCGCGCGCGAGAAACGCCCTCACTTCGTCCAGCATCCGAACCAGTGCCATCTGTATTCCCCCGGAAATCCAATTGAGTGTGAAAGGCCCGATCAGGCCGCGTTGGCGATCAGGTCCGACGCCTTTTCGGCGAGTGCGATGGTCGGCGCGTTCGTGTTGCCGCTCGGGATGCTCGGCATCGTCGAGCTGTCGGCCACGCGCAGCCCCGCGATACCGTGCACGCGCAGTTGCGGATCGACGACGGACGACGCCGCATTCGTGCCCATCCGACAGGTGCCGACCGGGTGATAGACCGTCTTCGCCGCGCCGCGCACCCAATCCTCGATCGCCGCGTCGTCGTCGGGCGGGCAATCCGGCGAGAAGATCTCGTCGACGTGCTCCGCGAGCGCCGGCTGGCGCAGGATCTTCAGCGCGAGCTTCGCCGCCCGGATCTGGCCGTCGACGTCGCGGCGGTCGGCCAGATAGCGGCCGTCGATGCGCGGCAGCTCCTGCGGGTTCGACGAGCGGATCGTCACGCGGCCGCGCGAATACGGTTGCAGATGGCCGGTCTTGATCGTGATGCCGTGCGTGCGACCCGCCGTCACGCCGATCGGATCGTCGAACGAGTCGATCGTCGGCAGGAAGTGGAACTGGACGTCCGGCTGCCCCTGCCCGCAGGTATCGACGAACGCGAACCCTTCGAGCACCGGCGACGTCAGGATGCCGGAGCGGAACCACTTCCACTGGATGCCGTGCTTCAGCGCGCGCCAGCCCTTGTCCTGGCCGTAGAGCGACACCGGCGTGCGGATCGTCGCATTGACCGACATGTGCATGTGATCGTGGAAGTTCTCGCCCACCGGCAGCACGTGCCTGACCTGCACGCCGGCATCCTCGAGCACCTTTTGCGGCCCGATGCCGGACAACTGCAGGATCTTCGGCGAGCCGATCGCGCCGGCCGACACGATGATTTCGGCACGCGCGCGCGCCGTCACGCGACGGTTGCCCTGCCGATAGGTGACGCCGGTCGCGCGGCCGCCTTCGATTTCCACGCGCTCGACCAGCGCATCGACCTCGAGGCTGAGTTCCGGACGGTTGCGGATCGCGCTCAGGTAAGTCGCCGCCGTGGAGCCGCGCTCGCCGTTGAAGATCGTCGCCTGATAGAACCCGACGCCCTGCTGCCGCTCGCCGTTGTAGTCGACCAGGTAGTCGAGCCCCATCTGCTGGCCCGCCCGCACGAACGCCTGCGACAGCGGATGGCGATAGCGGATCTCCGTGACCTGCAGATGCCCGTTGTTGCCGTGATAGGGCGCCGTCAGCGATTCGTTGTTCTCGGCCTTCGCGAAGTAGCGCAGCATGTCGTCCGCGCCCCAGCCCGTGCAGCCGAACTCGGCCTCCCAGCGGTCGTAGTCGTTGCGGTGCCCGCGCACGTACAGCATTCCGTTGACCGAGCTGGAGCCACCGAGCACGCGCCCCTGCGGCACCGCGATCGAGCGGCCCTTCACGTCGTCCGACGGCTCGGCCGCATACGGCCACGTGTAGCGCGGAATCGCCTTCGCCAGCCCGCCCGGCATGTGGATGAACAGATCCTTGTCGTGGCCGCCCGCTTCCAGCAGCAGCACGGTGCCGAGGCCGCGCTCGACGAGATGGGTCGCGATCGTGCAGCCCGCCGAGCCGGCGCCAATGACGATGTAATCGAAAGTTCTATCGGACATCCTGGTATGCGCCCGCTGTCGTGCGCGCGACGTTCACCGGCGCGCGCTGCCGCCGCATGCGTTCGTCGCCCGGCCTTCAGCGGCGTCTCCTTGAAATCGGTGGTTGTTTTTCATGGCGCGAGCCAGCCCGTGCGATTCGACAGGACAGCTTGCCGACCGCTTTCCGATTCTAGGGATGCGCCGCGGGCGCCGTTCGGCGTTGCGTGCACACTTTTGGCTTCAGCGTGCAGATCGATGTCGTCGCGCGCCGGCGGCCGTGGAGAACGTGGAGAAACCACGATTGACGCCGCGGCGCAGCGCTGCCGACAATGGCGCCGTCTGAACGCGCGTCCCGGCCGTTTGCATTAACCTTGACGCGTTCCCCGGCCCTCTCCCTCCTCCGGCAATGGCACACGAACTCGTCGTCGACGCCAGCAACAGCAGCACGAATCTGCGCGACCTGATCGCGGACAGCTTCCTGCCGCTGGTCTTTCACGACACCGGCCCGCAGTTCCGGATGTCCGTGCGGGTCGCGACGGTGGGCGGCCTGCGGATGGCTGAGGTCGACACCACCGCGATCCGCGTCGATCGCGACCGCTCGCTCGCGTCGCGCGCCGACAGCGATTGCTACAAGATCCTGTTCCAGATCGCCGGACAAAGCCGCGTCACGCAGCGCAACGCGACGTCGATCGTCAATCCCGGCGAGTGGGTGATCTACGATGCGACGCAGCCGTACATGATCGAATCGGCGAACGCGTCGCGCTTCGTCGCCGCGCTGACGCCGCCGCGAAGCGGCACGATGTGGCGCTGGTTCGTCGAGCGTGCGGGCGTGCAGGTGCGCCGGACCGTCGGCAATGCGCAACTGGCCCTTCAATCGATCCATTACCTGATGGACGGGCAGGTGCCGAACGATCCGGAAAGCCTGTTCGGCTTCGAGCAGTCGACGCTGATGCTGCTCGATTCGGTGATTCGACGCGAGGCGAGCGATTCGCTGACCGGCGCGGATGCGCGCAGCGCTGCCCTGCGCATGAACGCGGAAATCTACCTGTCGCATCACTACAGTGATCCTGATTTGTCGCCGGACAAGCTGGCGAGCGCGCTGAACGTGTCGCGGCGCACGCTGTATAGCGCGCTGGCCGCATCCGAGCGGACACCGCAGAGCCTGATTCAGGAATATCGGCTGCAGGCGAGCCGCCGCGCGCTGGAAGATCCGGCCGATACCAGTCGCACGCTGCTGGAACTCGCAATCGCGTGCGGGTTTTCGGACATCACGCATTTCGGGCGGGCGTTCAAGGCACGGTTCGGGTGTAGTCCGGGGGCGTATCGGGATGCGTATCGGAGTGCTCCGAGCGAGTGATGTAATCCGCATGGTGCGAATCCGCTGGCCCACTGCAGGACGCGGGTTCCGGCGACGCCGGGACATCCGTGCACCGGATCCAGGTTCACATGCACGCGTGCTGTAAGCGTGTGTAATCGATTCGCGGATCGGTCCTTCGTACGCTGTCGATACTCTTCCGCGCGCCGCCTTCTCCGCAAGCGCCGCTTCGCAGGATGGGAGAGATGCGGATGCCACGGGCGTCGTCACTCAGCAGAGTGTTTTTCAACGAGAAAGCGTGAAAGGAACAGCCATGTCCAAGATCCTGGATACCTTCAAAATCGTCGATGTGCTGATCGCGTTCGATGTCGACGAGATCCTGAAGAGCAACAACAACTCGCTCAGCCAGCATCCGGGCCAGCCGACGTCCCTCGGCAACAATCCCGATACCGTCTTACATGATCACCACGCTGGCGAATGCGGCGTACGGCTTCGGCCAGGGCACGACGCAGGGATTGAACGAGGGCGAAGGCGGCAGCAATTTGCGGATCAAGGCCCAGGTCGACGACGTGATCCGCTGGCGTACCGTGTCGCTGACCGGCACGGCCAACTACAAGTGCTTCTTGTATGACTTCGTTCCGAAGACCGCCAATCTGCTCGGCTACGTTTCGTACCTCACCGACAACAGCACGGAGCCCTATCCGGCGCCGGGCTGGCCCGAGAACAACCAGGTGAAGGAAGAACAGCGCGCGGACTACTACGCGAGAGCGACCGTGCTCTGCCCGGGCAACAACGAAACGTATGCGTTCGTCGCAGCCATTTACGACCGGCACGCGCAACTGAAGGGCTACGTCACCTGGGATGCGTACCTCACCATCAGCAGCCAGTGATGCCGAACGGGCACCTCGGCATGACCGGAGCATGATCCGCACGTGGTGCCCGGCGGCACCGGGCGGGCCGAATCGGTCCGCCCGGCGCGTTCCGCCGCCGCTGACGCGCCCGCGGTCATGTCACAGAAACAGCAGCGCGGGATTCAGCTCCGTTTCATCGCACGGCTGCGCACGCCAACCCCGTTCGACCGGCACCGAATACAACCGCCGCGCGCCGAACCGCGGCCAGAAATGGCACAGCCCCGGTGCGATGACCTGCACCACGGACAAGCCGATGTCGGGCCGCGTCTTGTCGACGACGAGCACGTCCATGCCGGCCGCCGCGATGCGCCCGGTGCAATGCGCGAGCGCCGCCGGTAGCGACGCGGCATCGACCGGTTCCCAAGTCGAACGCGTCGTCGCGCGCGCGCCCGCCGCCGGATACAGAAATCCGGTGGCCGGGAGCTTGTCGCGGTCCCACGGATGCGGTGCATCCGCGGCGACATCGAGCAACTGGTTGACTTCGGTCAGTGCCCGCTGCACCGCGATCCGGCCGTCCGGATGGCAGCCGAAGCCGATCGAGAAGCGCCCGTCTTGCGGATTCTCCGCGAGCGCGGCCACGGTCGGCACCGCGAGATCGGTGGTGATGTCGAGCGCCCACAAACGCCACCCGAGCGTCGCGTATTCACGCACGAGCGCGTCGAAATAGGGATCATCGAAACTCGCGAGATCGATGCCGGGGCGTGCAAGCCGGTTGTACCACCAGATCGCGACCGCATCGCGCTCGATCAATTCGAGCATGCCTTGCAGAATTGCCTCGTCGATGCTCGAACCCGCCGCGCAACCGTTCGGGTTGTGCACGCACGCGGCCGGCGCCTGCGCACTGTCCGGCGTTTCCGCATAGCAGTAGCTCAGCGGCACGAGGCGGCGCCCGCCGCTCACGAGCGACCATGCAGGCGTCCAGTCGATCACGTCGCGCGACGTGAAGCGCGGCGGCACCTGCTTGCGGACATCGCGGGTCAATGCATTGATCGCGTCGCGCGCATCGAATTGCCGTTCGCTGAACTGCTGAAGCTCGTTCACGTGGATGGGCTCGGCGTCGCAAGCCGGATCGGCGAGCAGGCTTTCCATGCTGCCGGTGAACTTCGCCTCGTCGCCCTGATACACGCTGCTGTATCGTTCGAGCGCTTCGCATAGCGCGCTCACGCGGGCTTGCTCGTCGGTGCGGCCCTTGCCTGAGCAGATCCTGTCGAACCGGTTGCTGCCCGGCACGGCGGCCGGGCACACCAGAAAGCCCGACGCATAGACCTTGCGCAGGCCCGCGTGCCGCTTCGGCATCGGATGCAGATAAGCAATCGCGCCGCTAACCGGCGAGATCAGATGCGCGTGACGCTCGAACACCTGTTGCGGATCGGCGGTCCGGTAGCCGCCGTCGGCGTGCGTCAACGGCACCTGACCGGCGAGGCGCGGCGCATGTGCCGCCTGCTCGCGCATCCATGCGGGATTGCCGCAGCACGGGCATTGCGGACGCCTGATCACGCGGTGCCGTTCGACGGTCAACGTATCGATGCGCTGCGCCACGAGATGCGTTTGCGAACGTTCCGCTATCGTGCGGTTGACCGCGATCTGCTCGATCGTCGCCGCAACGAGCGCCGCGGCGGCCGCGGCGCCGGCACGCGACGCGGCCGGCGGCAGACGCGTTGCCGCGCTGCCGTGATGGCGCGCAAGCAGCGCCTCGACCGGCCGATTGAGGCGAATCCAGTAGCGCACGCATTCGATGCACGGCGCATCGGCCAGCGCGCCGCCGCCGGTCAGCAACGGCCCGATCAGCGTCTGCACGCCGCCGGCCGCCACGACGAGCAATGCACCGCCGCGCGCCGTCACGCGCGCGGCGCACGCGGCGAGATCGTCGCGGTCGTGCGTATCGGCGATCGCGACGGTCAGTTCGGCGTCCGGCACGACATCGATGCCGGCCGTGTCGAGCGCGCGCCTGAGCGCCGCATCGTCGGCGCCGAACGCCTCGACCGCGACGCGCAGTTGAACGACGCGCGCACAAGCCGCTTCGCCGTCGAGTCCGGCGCGCTCGAAGAAGCCGCGCGCCGCGTCGTCGTCGTGCGGCGGATCGGCGCGCACGTAGCCGCGGCGCACCAGGTGGTCGAGCCGCGCGAGCACGTCCCATTCGCCGAACGTGCCGGCAAGCGTCGTCACGATCTCGGCGGTCGTCATGCGCGCCCGCAGGCACGCGGCGATCCGCACGAAGATCGCGCCGGACAGCATCGTGCGCTTGAACTCGTCGACGACGAACAGGGTCTCGGGCCCCGCATCGAGCACGAGCAAATGCGGCTTGAAGCGCAACACGCGCGAAAGGTCATCGAGCATCGTCTGGTTCCGTGCGGCGGGTCGGAAAAACGTCGCGCGGCCCGGGCAACCGCCCCCGGGGCCTCGCGTGGGTACGCGGCTCGGCCGCGCCGGATCAGCAGCAGGTGAACAGGTAACACGGCCCCGCGTCGCAGTACGCCGCGAGCGCAACGGCCTCCTCGTCCAGGTTCGTCGGCTGCTCCGGTATGCCGACCGTCATCACGTTGCGCGGCAGGTTCCAACTCCCGCCGCCCTTCCCGTCACTCGTCCAGCCATGATCGCCGTGCGTCTTCTCGATCTCGATGTCGAGGATCCACGGACACTGGTAGCCGAAGTATTTCGCGAGCGTATCCAGCGGCTTGCCCAGCAGTTCGCGCTTGAATGCCGGGTCCCGCCATGAAAGCGCGATCGCACGCAGATAGACCTTCTGAAACTCCAGCATCGATTCGAGCGTCGGATTAGCGTTGTCCTTTGCCATGTCGGTTTCCCCGAGGTCATTCCATGATGGTGATGTGGTTCGCGTTGTACGCGGCCAGCGCCTGCGCGAATTGCGCCTCGTCCGCCGGCGCGGGCGGCAGATACAGCGTCAGCTTGTTTTTGTGGCCGGCCGTCCAGTCGCCGTTGACGGTCGGCGTCCACGCCGACGATTTGATCTGCACCTTCAGGTCCAGATTGAACGGAAAGTGATAGTCGAAATGCTCGCGCAATGCGTTGACCGGATCGCTCTCGAGTTCGGCGAGAAATGCCGGCGAATGCCATGCGAGCGCGATCGCCCGGATGACGGTCGCGCGGTATTCGAGAAACTGATCGTACGTCGGTAATCGAAGATCCTTGCTCATCGGTCTGTTCTCCTGAATGACGAATGGAACTGCTTACGGCAACGACTGCAACGTGGCTTCGGCGAGCGTGGCGATGCGGCTCATGCCCGCCGTCGTTGCAATTTCGACTGCGCGCCGGCACGCGTCCAGCGCGGCCACTCCGCCGCAGCGCGGATCGGCCCGGCGCAGGTACTCGCACTCCTTCAGCAACAGCTGCGCTTCGTAATACCGTTCCCCGGTCGATTCACACCATGCGAGGCATTGCCGGATCTGCGCGAGCGCGGCGTCGTAGTCGCCGCACCCGGCATCCAGCTCGGCAAGCAGCGACGCGTAGTAGGTCAGCCCGAGCAGGCCGCCCGACTGCCGCTGCGCATCGAGATGCGCGACGACGCCCGCGCGATCCTCTTGCGTCCACGCATGGATGATCGCGGCGTAGTGCCCGACCGCGCGCAGCCGATGCGCCTCCGACAGGCGAAGCAGCGCTGCCGACAACGATCGCGCCGCGTCGCGATCGCCCGCGAGCTGGTACGTGCGTGCGAGGTACAGCATCGTGACGCCGAGTGTCGGCAGATGGTCGAGGCAGGTCGCGCAATACACGGCTTCGCGCGCCATCGCGAGCGAGGCCTGCGGGTCGCCGTCCATGCACCAGCGCACGCTCGCGAGCGACGCCATCGTCCATGCGCGCGTATCGAGCCCCAGGATGCGCCGGTGGCCCGCGTCGCGCCGCACGTCGTAGCCGGCCAGCACCGCGTCGAACGCGTCGCGGGCGCGCGCATAGTGGCCGTCGACCCACAGGCTCATGCCGCGCATCGCATCCGCCGCGACCTGAACGCCGGCATCGCCGCGCTCGGTCGCGAGCGCGTCGAGCCGCAGGCCGATCCCGCGCACGGTGGGACGATCGCCCGCGACGTGGTAGTAGGTCGACAGCGTCCATAACGCGCTGATCTCGAGTTCCGGATCGTCGAGCGTCTGCATTTGCCGCAGCAACTGCTCCGCATGCTCGCGCACCTGCGGATCCGCCCAGCCGAAGCGCGCCATCGTCGCGTGCGTCAACGTGGCGCGGATACGCGCACTGTCGTGCTCGCGCTGCGCGTAGTCGGCTGTGCCGAGCCACTCGAACACGGTCTGCCCGTAGCGGATCGCGTCGTCGTACCGGGAACGTTCGAGTGCGCGCCGCGCCGCGTCGATGCCGTGGGCGATCGCCTCCGCCCAAGCGCCTGCGCGCGCGAAGTGCCCGGCGACGGCGAACGCATGCGCACCGGCGCCGCGATCGGCTTGCGCGACCAGCGCACGGCCGACGCGCGCGTGATTGCCGCGCCGCACGGCCGGCGGCATCGATTCATACGCGGCATCGCGAATCAGCGCATGGCGGAACGAATAGAACACGCGATCGCGCCGATGCTGCGCATACACGATCCGCTCTTCGAGCAGCAGCCGCAGGTGCGCGTCGAGCGTGCCCCGATCGTGGGGCGATGCGTCGGCGAGCAGTTGCGCATCCACCTCGAGCCCGATGGTCGCGGCGAGCTGCGCGGTGTCGCGCGCGCCGTCGATCCGGTCGAATGCAAGAGCGAGCATGCCACCGAGACTGAGCGGAAGCGGATAAGGATCGGTTGCCCCCGGGGCCGCGGGCGAGCCGTCCGCGCCGCTCATCGTCAATTCGCGTGCGACGGCCTCGATAAACAGCGGGATACCTGCCGTGCGATCGGCAAGCTGGTCGAGCCACGCCGGATCGAACGCCCCCTGGCCCAGATGCGCCGACAGCAGGCGCTGCGCGTCGTCGCGCGGCAGGCGGCGCAGCACCACGCGGTCGGTCGTGCCGCGCCAGCGCGCGAGCTTGTCGGGGCGCGACGTGAGCACGATGCACAGGGCCGCCGCGCGCGGCGAGCGCTGCAGATACGCGAGGAAGTCCTCGGTCGAGCGGTCGAGCCATTGAACGTCCTCGATCACGAGCAAGACCGGCGCGCCGTTGCCGAGCGACACGATCAGTTGCTCGAGGACATCGAACAACGCGTGCTGCTCGCGCACGCTCGACCACAGGAGCCCCTTCGCATCGCAGGGCAGCCCCAGCCAGGTCGCGAGCGCGACATGGGCGGCCGCATGATCGCAATCGAGCGGTGCGATCATTGCGTCGATCGCCGCGAGCGCGGTGGCGGCCGGGCTATCGGCATCGATATGCCAATGCGCGCCGATGAACCGCAGGACCGGAAACAGCGCGTGGTTCTCCCGCTCGGGCAGGCACCCGCAATGCGCGAACGCGTGGCCCCGGTCCCGAACGGCCTCGCACAGCGCGTGCACGAGCCGCGACTTGCCGAGCCCAGCCTCGCCGACGACGAGCCGCGGCACACCGTGCGGCGCCGGCTCGCCGCGCATCGCGCGACGATGGCGCCCTTGCGTTTCCCGCCACGCGTGCAGCAGCGCGTCGAGCTCGCGCGCGCGGCCGACCATCGGCGCACGCATGCCGGCGTCGAGCGAATCGAACGGCGTATCGGCGTGCCGCTCGCCGAGCAACTCGTGAACCGGCTGCGGCGCGAGGCCCGCCCGCGCCAGCCGCAACGCGGTCGGCCGGAAATCGGCATGCCGTTCGAGCGCGAGCCGCGCATCGTCGCTGATCAGAATCTGTCCGGGCCCGGCCAGCCGCAGCAGCCGCGACGCCGCGGCCGGCGTCGAGCCGCCCGACATGTGCGACGCATGCGCGAGCGCCTGCCCGACGTGGATCGCGGCCGCCACTTCGACCCGCCAGCTGTCTCCTGCCGCGGCAACGCGGCCGCCGGCAGCCGCCGGCACCGGCAGCCGCGCGCGCCCGGCTACCCGCACGATGTCGAGCGCCGCACGCACCGCGCGGCGCTCCGGCCGGTCGATATCGCCTTGCAGGCCGAAATGGAACAGCAGCGTGTCGCCGAGCCGTCCGCCTGCGTGCGCGCCGTAACCGACGGCGATATCGGCACACTTCGTCAGCCACTGCTCCTCGTAGCCGTCGAGCGCATTTCCGTGCTCCGTGCCGGCATGGCGTTGCCGCCCCTCTCCGGCGATCGTCACGCAACAGCACAGCGTGGTGATCTGTCGGAACTCGCCGAGCGCGGCGATCGTCTCGCCATGCGGCGCAAGCGGACGCGGAGGCATCTGCCGGCCCGCGCGACCGGCATCGAACTGCCCGACGAGCGCAGCGAAGTTGAGCGCGCGAAACTGCGCCGCGAGCGCATCGGCCGACGCGGCGCGCTGCTGCGGATTCTTGTTCAGTGCGTGGCGTAGTACCGCGCCGAGCGGATGCGACGCGATCGATGGCGGGAACGCGACATCCACGGGGCTCAGCTGCTGATAGAGGATGTCGGCCACGCTCGCGCCCTGCATGACGACATCGCCCGTCAGGCATTCGATCACGATCAGGCCCCACGCATAAAGATCGCTTGCCGGTGTCGGCGGCTCATTGCGCAATTGCTCGGGCGCGCAATAGGGCGGCGAGCCGAGCACCTCGGTCGCCAGCGTCGCGGTGTCGCGCGCGACGTCGTCGGTACCGGGCAGCAACGCACCGATGCCGAAATCGAGGAGCTTCGCGTGCGGCCCGTCATCGGCCATCGTGATCACGATGTTCTGCGGCTTCAGATCCCGATGCACGATGCCGCGCCGATGGGCGGCCGCGAGCGCGTCGAGCACCTCCGTCATCAGCCGCCCCGTGTCGACGGCCGACAGCGGCCCTTGCGCCGCGAGCCGGTCGCGCACGGTCCTGCCCTGCACCAGTTCGAATACGGCGAACAGCCGCCCGTCGGGCGCTTGCCCCTGGTCGAGCAGGGCCACGATGTTCGGATGCCGCAGCGCCTCGCAAAGGCTCGTCTCGCGCCGGAAGCGCGCACGCCGGCGCGCGCGCTCCGCCGCGCTGAGCGCGGCATCGTCCCGCATCAGCTTGATCGCGACGTCTTGCCCCGTCTCGTCGCAGATCGCACGAAACACCACGCCGTTACCGCCTTCGCCGAGCAGCGCGCCGAGCCGGTAATGCAATTTGCCGGCAAGCGCCACGAAAGGTGCGGCATGCTCGCGCGGCGCAGCGGCGTCCGGCCCCGCTGGCGCGTGGAATGCGGTCGGCAATACGGCCGGTTCGCGCGCGTTCACGGGCAATGGACAACCGGGGCCGGCGCCGCACGCTGCACGCCGAGACGCGGCCCGACGGCCGGCACCGACTGGCATTCGAGGTGCTCGCCGCGCATGACGCGGAATGCAAAATCGCCGAAACGGACGCTGCCGCGCCGGCGCTCGACGAGCTGGCGCGCGCCCAGCCCCGGCAATGCCGCGAACTGGCTCCGCGCGCGGTGAATCTGCACGTTGACATGGGACGTATCGGTGCCGAGCATGCGTGCCAGCCGGTCGAGTTCGATCCATCCTTGCGTGGCGGCGTCGTAGCCCGCCTGCATGTCGGCCGCGCGTGCGCGGGCGAGCGTGACGAGGCTGTAGTGATGGGCGCGCTCGCCGAGGTCGACCACGCCGCCGCGGACATGCAGCAGCATGTGCACATGCTCCTCGTTCCGGCTGACGAAGAATTCGAGCAATTGCGCCGGCGTGGCCGGATCGGCGGGTGCGGCGAGCATCACCGTCGAGCCGTGGCGCACGAGTGCGAGGCGCCACGCGAAGTCGCCGGTCGACACTTCATCGCCGTCGTGAAGCGCGCGCGGCGGCAACGTGTCGTCGCACAGCCATTCGCCGGCCGGCGATCGGACGATCGTGACCGGCTGCGCGGCCGGGGCCGGCAGGATCTGGCGCGGTGCGAGCACGATCGGGGCCGCGGCGCCTCGTATCGGCCATAGCGTATCGGCCGGGTCGTCGAGCGTATCGACACGCCAGGGTGCGATGCCGGCTCTGCCGAACCGGATCACGTCGCCACGCTGCAGCACCGCGTGCTCGCCGTCGCGCAGCGCGACGCCCGAGACCGACGTGCCGTTGCTGCTGTGATCGTGGAGCTCCCACAGCCCGCCGACCCAGCGGATATGGGCATGGACACGCGACACCGACCCATCCCGGATGACCGTGTCGCAGCGCACGTCGTCGCGGCCGAATACGTGATACGCGCGGAGCAGGCATGCTTCTCCGGAAGAATCATTCTTGAGTATCGCCATGGCCGCCCCGTGTCGGATTCGCCCGGATCGCTCGCTCGCATGACGCATCGACGCCACCGGACAAGCGATTGATTCAATGATCGCGAACGGTACCGACCGTTCGCCGCCTCTTTAACCCGTTTTTCTGGTCAGCTTCCTTTCCAATCGTTGCCCGATGCGCCGCGCGGTATTTCGGCAAATTGAATTGTCGAGCGGTTTGTTGTTTTAAACTCGGACAACCTGATGAAAATCCTGCCAAATAAAATCACGCATCGCAACCGGAATACCCGGCGCAGGGGCTTTATATTGCAATGCTTCACAATTCGACGAAATTTCACGGTTGCGAATAAAGGGTCGAAATTCTTCATCGTCACGCAAATGACCACGGTACAAGCGCTGCAACGGCATGGCGTCATTGAATGACGGGTTGGATTCGATAGCCTTTGCTGTCGCGGACAATTTGTTTGATCGGGCGATGATTAAATTGAATAATTTCCGGAATTTAAACAATGGTCGTCGATATTTTTATAATTAATATTGATTAATTTATTCACAAATCCTGTCCCGCCACTCGGAATGTTTCGGGAGATCAGCGGCAAGCACGGGCGTCACGGTCGATTAATTGAATGAACGCAACACCGGCTCCGCCAACGGCCCCGGGTCGCCGGAGCGGCCGACGACGGCATCGACGGAACATGCCGACGGGAATCCGCGCCGCAGCCGGTCAGCGCAGCTTCACGTCCCCTCCCGCCCCTAATCCCTCCTTGACACCCTATCTTTCGATATATATCTTTAGATATGTTTTCCGACATATAGGACACGATCATGCGACACAACCCCTCCCGCGGCCATGCCCGATGCGACGGTCATGGTGCGCATGCCGGCCCTGACTGGTTCGCCGGCCTCTGGCATGCGATCGGCCGCCATCGCCGCGGCCACGACCCGTTTGGCGGTGGCGGCCCATTCGGCGGCCGGGGCGGACGCGGCGGCTTTGGCGATTTCGGCGACGACGGTATGCCGCGCGGCCGCCAGTTCAGCTCCGACGATCTCCAACTGTTGCTGCTCGCCCTCGTCGCCGAGCAGCCGAGCCACGGCTACGAGCTGATCAAGGCGCTCGACACGCGCTCGAACGGCTTCTACAGCCCGAGCCCCGGCATGGTGTATCCGGCGCTCACGTATCTCGAGGAAGTCGGCTTCGTCGCGTCGCAGGCGGAAGGCAATCGCAAGCGCTATGCGCTGACCGATGCCGGCCGCGCGCACCTCGACGCGCAGCGCGAACGCGTCGACACGCTGTTCGCGCGCCTCACGCACCTCGCACGCAAGATGGAATTCATGCGCCGCGCGTTCGCCGGCGAATCGGCGAGCAGCGACGCACCGGACGACGCACAGCCCGGCTGGCTTCCGGAGTTCGTCGAAGCGCGTCTCGCGCTCAAGCGGGCGCTGCTGCACAAGAGCGCTGCCGACGCCGACGAACAACGGCGCATCGCGGCGATCATGCGCCGCGCGACGGCCGAAATCGAAGGCGGCACCGGCGCGTAATCCGCGCCGCCCCGTCAAACCTCAAGGAGTACGGATTGATGCAGAACACATCCGAGCGCACCGTGACCCGCGTGCGCCATACCCTCAAGTTCCGCCTGCTGCAGGTCGTGCGCGTGCACGCGGTGACGCCGCATCTGCTGCGCGTCACGCTCGGCGGCCCCGACCTCGCCGATTTCGAATCGTCGTCGTTCGACGACCACGTGAAGGTGTTTTTCCCGCCGCCCGGCGCCGAGCGGCCCGCGATGCCGACGCTCGGCGCGAACGGCCCCGAGTTTCCCGAAGGCGAACTGAAGCCGGTCGCGCGCGACTTCACACCGCGCCGCTTCGACCGCGCCGCCCGCGAACTCGATCTCGAATTCGTGCTGAATCATTCGGGCCCCGCATCGCAGTGGGCAGCGCAGGCTCGCGTCGGCCAATGGCTCGGCATCGGCGGTCCGCGCGGTTCGTTCGTCATCCCGATCGATTTCGACTGGCATCTGCTGATCGGCGACGATACGGCGCTGCCGGCGATCGCGCGGCGTCTCGAGCAGTTGCCGGCCGGCGCCCGGGCGGCGGTCGTGCTGGAAGTCGCGGATCGCACCGCGCAGATCTCCTTCGATACGCGCGCCGACGTACATGAAATCTGGCGCTTTCGCGCCGAAGCCGATGCGGCGGACGGCGACGCGCTGCTGAATGCGGTGCGCGAGCTGCCGCTGCCGTCCTCCGGCGACGGTTATGTCTGGGCGGCGGGTGAAGCGCAGTCGATGCGCGCGGTGCGCCTGCACCTGACCGGCGAGCGCGGCATCGACAAGTCGCGCATTCGTGCGGCGGCATACTGGAAGCGCGGTGCGGCGGCCGTGCACGAAACGCTGGAAGACTGACGCGAACCGGCGCCCGCGCATCGGCGGGCTTGGCATCGGCGGGGCGGCTGGTATATATGTATGTCTGCGACGCCGCTGTCGGGCGACAGCCGCCGCAGCCCGCCCAGGAGCGCCCGGTCATGACAAGAGAAAGCCACGCTTCGCCTTTCCTTCGCAACCTGAAGATCGCCGGCTATTGCGGCCTGGCGGCCGTCGTGCTCGCGCTGTTCGTCGCGATGTGCGCGATCTTGAAGGAAAGCTCTCTCGAACGCGACGCCACCCGGCACCCGGGCGAAACGCCCGAACTGCATGAAGCAGGCGGCAGCACGTCGGCATCGACCGAATCGGCCAAGACGCCCGATTGACGGCGTCCGGCCTGCACTTCTCCCGCTTGTTTCTCTCAGGGCGCGCGCTCGCGCCCCATCATCACCGCGTGCACGACATCGCCGACCCGTTCGAGCAGCTCGACCACGCGTTGCCCGTACAAATGCGCGGCCAGCGCGCCGGCCGTACCGACCAGCACGCCGCCGGCCATGTCGAACGGCCAGTGCACGCCCGCATACACGCGACCCCATGCAATCGCGACGGCCATCGCAGCCATCACGAACCCGGTCAGCCGCGTCGTGCCGGCAAGCATCATGCCGACGGCGAGACTCCACGCGAACGTCATGTGATCGCTCGGAAACGAGCTGTCCGGCACATGCGGAATCAGTTGCGTGCCGACGCCGGCCATGAACGGCCGCGGCGAAAACCAGAAATGCCCGAGCACCTGAGCGAGCGCCAGCGCCACGCAGGTGCCGACGCCGGCTTCGACCGCCTGGCGCCGCGTCGCGCGCTCGCCGAAGATCCAGGTCAGCAGCAGCATCACAGGCAGCGCATAGACGAGCCAGTCGGCGGCGAAGATCGCGAGGCGGGCCACGCCGGGGTGCGGCGCTGTGCCGGCATTGATGGCGGAAAACAGGGTGAGATTGAGGTTCTGCATGGATGCGGTTGCGTGGGGCGTAATGATGGACCGGCCGTGCCGGTCGGAGGCGAACGATGCTAGGGCGCACCCGCTTAAGCGTTGCTTAATGCGTCGGCCCCGGTAACGAGGCCCGGCCGGTGCGCCGCGCGCGAACGCACTTAGAGCCCGCGCTGCAACACAAGTTCACACAATTGTCACATCGCCGCGCGACCGTCTCCCGTAGAAGCTCACCAACTCTCCCGTAAAACCTCACCTTTTCGCATCGTGGCTTCATTGATGCGCATGAATATCGGGTCACCGGGCGCCGTGCGCGCTGTTTGTGCCGCTTGTCTCAATATTTAAGCGGCAAATGAATCGAAATCGGCAACAATTAATTCCATATGCGGCATCGCACAACGGCGACGCACAGGCATACGATTACGACCAATCATCCACGAAGCGATCAACAACAAGGAGTCCGCATGAAAATCAGCGATGTCCGATCGAAAGCGTTTGCGATGCCGTTGACGAGCCCCGCTTTCCCGATGGGGCCGTACCGTTTCGTCGATCGTGAGTTTCTGATCATCACGTATCGCACCGATCCGGACCGCCTGCGTGAGATTGTCCCCGAGCCGCTGCAGATCACCGAGCCGCTCGTACATTACGAATTCATTCGCATGGCCGATTCGACCGGCTTCGGCGACTACACCGAAAGCGGTCAGGTGATCCCCGTCGAATACAACGGCCAGGCCGGCGGCTACACGCTCGCGATGTATCTCGACGATCACCCGCCGATCGCCGGCGGCCGCGAGCTGTGGGGCTTCCCGAAGAAGCTCGCGTCGCCCACGTTGCACGTGAACACCGATCACATCCTCGGCACGCTCGACTACGGCAAGGTGCGCGTCGCGACCGGCACGATGGGCTACAAGCACAAGGACCTCGACATCGAAGAGCAGGCGAAACGCCTCGCCGGCCCGAACTTCCTGCTGAAGATCATCCCGCACGTCGACGGCACCGCCCGCGTGTGCGAACTCGTGCGCTACTACATGCAGGACATCAAGATGAAGGGCGCATGGACGGGCCCCGCGTCGCTCGAGCTGGCACCGCACGCCCTTGCGCCGGTGGCCGACCTGCCGGTGCTCGAGATTGTCGAAGCGCGCCACCTCGTCGCCGATTTGACGCTGGGTCTCGGCGAAGTCGTCTACGATTATCTGGCTCAATAACACGTCCGCAGTCCTTTCTCCCTGTCAATCCTTTCACCACGGGAATTCGAAATGAGCAACCTGAATGGCAAGACCGCAGTCGTCACGGGCGCCGCAAGCGGCATCGGCAAGGAAATCGCACTGGAGCTCGCCAAGGCGGGCGCGGCCGTCGCGATCGCCGACCTGAACCAGGACGGCGCGAACGCGGTTGCCGACGAGATCAACAAGGCAGGCGGCAAGGCGATCGGCGTCGCGATGGACGTGACCAACGAGGACGCCGTGAACAGCGGCATCGACAAGGTCGCCGAAGCGTTCGGCTCGGTCGACA